>ENA-ORTT01001690-ORTT01001690.1-human-gut-metagenome-genome-assembly--contig:-NODE-1690-length-20438-cov-2.298337_pt1 | contig 20438 bp, 13 predicted proteins | sample MGYA00242074_ERZ509197 | MGnify/ENA primary metagenome ERZ509197 (study PRJEB26280, sample SAMEA2338789) | human gut metagenome | biome: human gut; feature: human-associated habitat; material: faeces...
AGAATGACTTGTTGTTGCTCCCGGTAGAGAGTCACATTTACTTCTTTATCAGAGTATTTGCAGGCGTTATCTATTATATTTTTTAATGCTATCTTCAACAGATACGGATTGGCTTTTACAGTCATCTGCCGGTCTGTCTCTTCCAAATGAAGATGGATTCTTTCATCGGAAGCTGTCAACTCTTTTAATATATCAGCCAGAATAATCTCTTCAATATTGTTTTTCAGGAGTTCTTCTTCTTGTCGTGAAAGAAAAAGAAGATGCCGGATCAGGCTGGATAACCGTTTGCTTTCCGAAGAAATTCGTTGGAGGGATTCAATGTATTCTCCCGTGCTTCTTTCTTTCAGCAGACTGATTTCACATTCTCCCTGAATGGCAGTAATCGGATTGTTCAACTCATGTGAAGCGTGACTGACAAAGGATTTTTCTGCCTTGAATGCACTGTCCAAACGGTCGAGCATACTATTTAATGTCTTTATCATGTCCTCCAGTTCGTCATTATTGCCAGTAGTCTTTAATCGGCGGTTCAGACTGTTGGCGCGTATTCTTTTCAATTCCTTTAGTATGTGTTGCAGGGGAACCAGAATACGGCCGGAATATATTTTTCCGATAAAAAAGATCAGGACGGAACTGGCTAAGATGAGAAATATGGAAAGCAACAATAAGTGTTCCTTGATTTCTGTTCCGTAGGCATTCCGGGACATGACGAGTACGATAAAGTTGCCTTCATTATCCGGATAATAAAGGGCGGCTCCCAGTTGATCCTTATATTTGAAGGAGAAAGGGATGCTGTCCTGTCCTGCCAGCAGAAGAGCCTGCTGGTGTTGCGTGAGGTATTTATTCAGCGTATCACGCACTTCGGAGAGACTGTCCATATTTAAAAGAATCTCATGGGCTTCGGGCAGGAGTTCGTCATATTTGCGTTGGATAATCTGGTAGCTCTGTTCGTCTACTTCATCTTTTTCCCAATGCTTCTGTGCGGTCAGGTAGGCTTTTTCACGCAGGTAAGAAGCATAAAGTTTATTGATGTACTGCGTACTGAAAATATAGAATACAGCAATGATGATGACAGTGGTCAGTACACTGATTAATGTATAGAAGAGAGCTATTTTAGAACCTATTTTCATAGCCGGTGTGCTTGGGAGTTTAAGTATTCATGATATATCCTAGTCCTACGACTGTATGAATCAGCTTTTTATCAAAGTCACGGTCAATCTTTACCCGGAGATAGTTTACGTAAACATCTACGATATTGGTATTGGTATCAAAATTCTTGTCCCATACATCTTTGAGCAGGGTAATACGTGAGAGGGCAACCCCTTGATGAGTCATGAAATATTCGAGCAGGCGGTATTCTTTAACGGTAAGGTCGATGTCTATGTCCCCCCTTTTGGCTTTTCGAGTATTGTAGTCCAATACCAGGTTATCGCATGTCAATAGATTGGAAGGGACCTCTTTGTTGCGTCTCAACAGGGCTTTGATGCGTGCTTCCAGTTCTTGGAAACTAAAAGGTTTGACGAGATAATCATCTGCTCCCGCATCCAGTCCTTTGACGATGTCTTCGGTTGTTCCTAAAGCTGTCAGCATGATTACCGGGATTTGATACCCGAACATTTGGCGATAAAGTCGGCAAAGCTCCAAACCATTTATTTTAGGCATGATAATGTCCAGTATTAAAAGGTCGAAAGGTTTGTCCTGAAGGATTTTCCAACCCGTATCCCCGTCATGGCAGACGGTTACCGAATGCCCGAATTCTTTGAGTCCCCGTTCGATGAAAGAGGCGATGTTAATTTCATCTTCAACCAATAGTATCTTTGCCATAATTCAGATTGTTTATGTGCAAAGATACTTTTTTCCTGGCATCCGGAGAAAGAAATCCGCCCTACATTTAAGTGTTTCTTCTTTTTGAGTTGTACTATATACAAACAACAGATATGCTATGAAAATAAATTATGTCATTGGAGCTTTTCTGTGTGTGCTGGGATGTTACGGGTGTAGCAGTCCGAAAACGGAAGTGAAATCGCCGGACGGTCATATCAAAATGGCTTTAACAGTAGATGACAACGGTAAACCGTTGTATAACATTTTAGTAGGTGACTCATTGTTGATTGAAAATTCGACATTGGGATTTACAGAGAAAAACGGTATCGACCTGGGCGGAGGATTTCAGATAAAAAACACGACTTTCGACAGTAAAGATGAAACATGGACGCAACCATGGGGTGAAAATAAAACCAACAGGAATCATTATAATGAGATGGCGGTAAATCTGGTCAATAAAGATCAGGTGGAGTTAACTCTCCGTTTCCGTGTGTTTGATGATGGGGTAGGGTTCCGTTATGAATATAATGTGCCCGCAGCGGATTCCCTATTGATTACGGATGAACTGACAACTTTCCGTTTTCGTCAGGACGGTACATCATGGTCTATTCCTGCCAGTGCCGAAACTTATGAATTGCTTTATGCGCAACGTCCCATTTCCGAGGTGGAGACAGCCAATACTCCTTTCACCTTTAAAACTGCCGATGGCGTCTACGGAAGTATTCATGAAGCGGCATTGTACGATTTCTCGGAAATGACTTTGAAGCAGGCAGGAAACTATACGTTGAAAGCTGAACTTGCTCCATGGCCTGATGGTGTGAAAGTGCGTAAAGGTAATCATTTCACTACTTCCTGGCGTACTATTCAGATTGTTCCGGATGCCGTTAGTCTGATTAATTCGGCTATGATTTTAAATCTGAATGAACCAAGTAAAATAGAAACGACCGATTGGATTCGTCCGATGAAATATGTAGGTGTATGGTGGGGGATGCATCTCGGCGTAGAAACCTGGAAGATGGATGAACGTCATGGAGCCACTACTGTCAATGCCAAGAAATACATTGATTTTGCCGCTGCCAATCAGATTGAAGGCGTTTTGTTTGAAGGTTGGAATGAAGGCTGGGAAAGCTGGGGTGGTATGCAAAACTTTGACTTTACGAAACCGTATGCTGACTTTGACATTGATGAAGTGGTTCGTTATGCAAAGGAAAAAGGAGTTGAAGTTATCGGCCATCACGAGACCGGAGGGAATATTCCCAACTATGAGCGCCAGATGGATCATGCTATGCAATGGTACACAGACCACGGTATCCATGTCCTGAAGACAGGATATGCGGGAGCTTTCCCGAATGGTTATCTTCATCACAGCCAATATGGAGTCAACCACTATCAGAAAGTGGTGGAAACAGCTGCCCGTCATAAAATGACGCTGGATGCGCACGAACCTATTAAAGATACCGGTATCCGTCGTACATGGCCTAATATGATGACACGTGAAGGAGTGAGAGGGATGGAATGGAATGCATGGAGCGAAGGAAATCCTCCGTCTCATCATGTCATGTTGCCGTTCACCCGTATGCTGTCCGGTCCGCTGGATTATACACCGGGTACGTTTGATATTTTGTTTCTGAACACCAAAGATTCTCCCCGTCGCCAGAAATGGAACGATCAGGATAAAGGAAACAGCCGTGTGAATACAACATTGGCGAAACAGCTTGCTAACTGGGTGATTTTGTATTCTCCCTTGCAGATGGCATCTGATATGATTGAAAATTATGAAGGCCATCCGGCTTTCCAGTTCTTCCGCGATTTCGATCCGGATTGTGACGAATCGAAAGCATTGGCAGGAGAACCGGGGGAATTTGTAGCCATCGTGCGTAAAGCAAAAGGCAACTATTTCTTGGGAGCGGCAACGAACGAGAACCCCCGTACACTGGAAATAAAACTGGATTTCCTGGAACCGGGCAAACAGTATAAAACTGTCATCTATGCGGATGGAGAGAATGCGGATTGGAAATCAAATCCTACGGATTACCAGATAACGGAACAAACGGTTACTTCTGAAAATACGTTGAACATACGAATGGCTGCCGGAGGCGGACAGGCTATTTCATTTATGGCACTTTAAAAAGATCGATTGATTATAAAGTTAGACTGTTAATAATGGAAATAGGATTCGTTTTTAGGTAGGAAGATAGAAAAACAGGTAGTATAAATAAAGTTAGTTAGAGGTTAGGAAAAACGGTGAACAGCCTCAACACTGTCCACCGTTTTTATTATTAAGCATGTTCTCATTATCAGTTTATATAATCCGTGCTAATACTATGAGAATTATTGCATGGATACTTATCGTGCTTATCCGGGATAATTATCCCTTTGCTTCCTGATACATAAAGCGTTTGATTGACTTTTTCGCAGTCTTTTCAAATTCCTCGAAATGGATCTTTATTTTGCTTATTTGAGAATAGTTAGGAAGCTGTTGATTCAATTCGATACGGTTTTGTTCCATTACTTTCTGAATATCCGTCTGCTGCAATCCATGAGCGAAAGCATCGTCGAAATCCGGGTAGATCAGTGCTACCAGCTTTTCGTGCTGTAAGACGATCAGTGACTCCGAAACATACGGCATGTTGTTCAGCTTGCTTTCAATTTCTTCGGGATAGATATTCTGTCCGCTAGAGGTGAGAAGCAGGTTCTTACTACGTCCGCGGACTGTCACATAACCCTCTTCATCCAACGTACCGAGGTCACCGGTATGCAGCCAACCGTTAGCATCAATAATTTGCGCCGTAGCTTCCGGATTTTTATAATATCCCAGCATCATATTCATTCCTCTGCATACGATTTCTCCAGCATGTGTTTTCGGGTCCGGTGAGTCAATACGGACTTCCATTCGGCTGGTTGCCTTTCCGCAGGAAGCAAGTTTCAGTGTTTCCCAACGGCTGGAACAAATAATCGGACCACATTCCGTCATACCGTAAGCGATGGTGTAGGGGAACCCTATCTTTTTAAGGAAAGCCTCTACTTCCGCATTGAAAGGAGCGCCTCCGATAATAATCTCGTCAAAGTTTCCACCGAAGATTTCCATGGCAGCCTGTCGTGCCAGCGATTTGATTTTATCGTTCACAATAGGCACTTTCAGCAATAACTTGCCGATTTTGCTGTCTACTTTAGGAAGAATATCTTTCTTGATAATCTTTTCCACAATCAACGGTACACAAGAAATCACTTTGGGTTTAATTTCGGAGAAAGATTGGGAAATGATTTTCGGAGACGGCATACGCGTCAGGAAATAGATGTGTGCACCTGCAGAGAATCCGTAAAGGAAATCATATACCATACCGAACACGTGTCCCATAGGCAACATGGAAACGATATGATCTCCCGGTTTAACGGGAAGCATTTCGAAGCAATAAGCCACGTTCGACCAAAGACTGCGATAGGGGAGCATCACTCCTTTAGAGTAACCCGTGGTACCGGAAGTATAGTTGATGATAGCCAGTTCTTCCGGACGATCTTTCCGGTAACAAATATGTTCCGGGCGAAAGTTCTTGGGATACTGTTGACCGTAAATAGCGTTCCGGTGTTCAAAAGCGTAAGTGAGTTTTTCGTTTCGGGACACTAATGCCGAGAAATCAGCCAGCGAAGCGATGCCCTCTAACAAAGGCATGGCATCTTCATTCAGGTTCTCCCATGCCTGGTCGCCGACGAAAAGTAATTTGGCTTCGGAATGGTTTACGATGTTATGTATATTATCCGCTTTAAATTCGTGCAGGATAGGAACTGCAACGGCTCCGTAGGTCAGTGTAGCGAGGAAAGTAACTCCCCAGTGTGAACTGTTACGTCCGCAGATGGCAATTTTATCTCCTTTCTTGATGCCGCTTGCTTCGAAGATTAAGTGTACTTTCTCTATTTTGCGGGCTACGTCTTTGTATTGCAGAGTAGCCCCATTATAATCGGTCAGGGCATCCAGGTCCCAATTCTGTTTAATGCTGTTCTCAATATAGGCGATAAAACTTTGTTCCATGATATTATATATTGCACATTTAGTTGAAATTTGTGCAAATATAAGGCTTTATAGAAAGAATGCAAATTTTTAACTGAAAAAAGCGGAGGGGATGTACAATTTAGCTTGACGGATGAATCTCACCACAGAGTAACACAGAGTTCCACAGAGTTTTATTTTCCTTGAGTTCAAATTAATAAAACTCTGTGTTACTCTGTGGTGAATTTAATGCATTACCGCCCTAAGTACCAGTTGTACATGCGTTGTACGCCTTCTTCAATCTCCACTTTGTGATGCCAGCCCAGAGCGTGCAGTTTCGAGGGGTCAGTCAGTTTGCGCATGGTTCCGTCCGGTTTGGTGCTGTCGAAAGTCAGCTGACCTTGGTAACCTACGGTGGAAACTATCAGTTCGGCCAGTTCGCGGATAGAGATTTCCTTGCCTGTACCTATATTAATATGGCAGTTACGAATATCTTTATCACCTTGTTTGTAGGTGTCTTTGAAGTCTACATGCTCCATGACGAAGATGCTGGCATCTGCCATTTCTTCGCTCCAGAGGAATTCGCGAAGAGGTGTGCCTGTACCCCATAATTTCACTTCACTGTTGCTGATACCGTATTTGGCAAGGATGGCAAGAATATCTTCCTTACTGCTGTTGCCGTCGATACCTTCTACCGGACGCTGGTTCAGATCTTTGCATATTGCATCCCAGTCGCCTTGCTTCAGGCAATGAGCCAGATGTATCTTGCGAATCATGGCAGGGAGCACATGGCTGCGTTCCAGATCGAAGTTGTCATTCGGACCATAGAGGTTGGTAGGCATTACGGCGATGTAATTCGTGCCATATTGCAGGTTGAAACTCTCGCACATTTTCAGTCCGGCAATCTTGGCAATGGCGTACGGTTCGTTGGTATATTCCAGCGGAGAGGTGAGGAGCACTTCTTCTTTCATGGGTTGTTCGGCATCACGCGGATAGATGCAGGTGCTTCCCAGGAAGAGGAGTTTCTTCACATTGTGGCGAAAACTTTCACCGATGACGTTTTGCTGTATTTGCAGGTTTTTGTAGATGAAGTCGGCACGGTAAATGCTGTTTGCCATGATGCCGCCAACGAAAGCAGCGGCAAGGAATACATATTCCGGTTGTTCTTCATCAAAGAATTTACGTACGGAAACGGCATCCAGCAAATCGAGCTCTTTGTGGGTTTTGCCAATGAGATTGGTATATCCTTTATCTTGCAGGTTTTTCCAGATGGCGGAGCCTACCAGACCACGGTGTCCGGCTACGTAGATTTTGGCGTTCTTGTCTAACATTATAGTTCTGATTTTTATATATTATTTTTCAAGTGATCTCAGATATAGCTTCTTCACAAACTTCATATCGTGTGCTGCCATGATTTTCACCAATTCTTCAAAACTGGTTTGTCTCGGGTTCCAGCCTAAAAGAGTTTTGGCCTTTGTCGGATTACCTAACAGCTGTTCCACTTCGGCAGGGCGGAAATATTTAGGATCTATTTCTATAAGCGTTTTTCCAGTTTGCACATCGATACCTTTTTCTTCTACGCCTTCACCTTCCCAGCGCAGTTCGATGCCTACTTCCTTGAAGGCAAGGGTGGCAAACTCGCGGACGGTATGCATTTCGCCTGTGGCTATCACGAAGTCTTCCGGTGTATCGTGCTGAAGAATCAGCCACATACATTCTACATAATCTTTCGCATATCCCCAGTCGCGACGTGCATCCAGATTACCCAGATACAGTTTGTCCTGGAAACCTTGGGCTATGCGGGCGGCGGCCAGCGTAATCTTACGGGTTACGAATGTTTCTCCTCTACGTTCGCTTTCGTGATTGAAAAGGATACCGTTTACGGCAAACATACCATAACTTTCGCGGTAGTTCTTTGTAATCCAGAAGCCGTATTGTTTGGCTACTCCGTACGGGCTGCGGGGATAGAAAGGAGTTGTTTCCGATTGGGGGACTTCCTGTACTTTACCGTAAAGTTCCGAAGTGGAGGCTTGGTAAATCTTTGTCTTTTTCTCCATGCCGAGGATGCGGACAGCTTCCAGCATACGCAGCGTGCCGATGGCATCTGCCTCTGCGGTGTATTCCGGTACGTCGAAAGATACTTTTACATGGCTTTGTGCAGCGAGGTTATATATTTCGTCCGGCTGTACCTGTTGGATGATGCGGATCAGCGAGCTGCTGTCCGTCATGTCACCGTAATGCAGGTTAATGGTGCGCTTTTGCTTCATGTCGCGTACCCATTCGTCGAAGTACAGATGTTCGATGCGCCCTGTATTGAATGAAGAAGAACGGCGGAGAATACCGTGCACTTCATATCCTTTCTGTAATAAGAATTCGGCGAGAAACGAACCGTCCTGACCTGTTATTCCGGAGATTAAAGCTGTTTTCATATTGTAGGCTTCTTTATTGATTATTTTTTGCGGGAGCAAAATTCGTTATTTTTTACGAGAATACAAAACTTATTGGCTTGGCAATTATATATCTTATCTACTATCAGTGCAATAGCCCCATCTCCCGTTACATTGCAGGCAGTACCGAAGCTATCCATTGCAATGTAGAGTGCGATCATCAGTGCCTGTGCCGATTCATCGAAACCGAGCATGGATTGCAGGATACCCAGGGATGCCATGATGGCACCACCGGGAACTCCCGGAGCGGCTACCATCGTGATTCCCAGCATGAAAATGAAACCGGCAAACAAGGGGAAATCAAAAGGCATGCCTTGCATCATCATCAGAGCAAGAGCGCATGCTACGATTTTCAGCGTGCTGCCGGATAAATGTATCGTGGCGCAAAGAGGGATAACAAACCCTGCAATATCAGAGGATACGCCGTTCTTCTTTGTCTGTTCCAGGGTAACAGGGATAGTGGCGGCAGAAGACTGTGTACCTAAAGCCGTGAAATAGGCGGGCAGCATCTTTCCTAACAATTTAAAAGGATTCCGGCGGACAAACAGCGCAGCGATACAATATTGAAATACCAGCAGGAAGATGTGCAGCAGGAAGATTACGCCGATAATCTTTATAAATACCATTAAGATAGAGAATACCTGTCCCGAATGTGTCATATTAAGGAATATGCCGAATATATAAATAGGAAGCAACGGCAGGATCACTGCACTGATCATACGGACAATGATATCCTGAAAATCACGTGCTGCATTCTTCAGTGTATCGTTTTTCAGTTGGGCAAGTCCCAACCCTAAAGTGAAAGCCAGTACCAGTGCCGTCATCACATTCATGAGCGGTGGAATGGCGACTGAGAAAAACGGCAATATCCCTTGCGCTTCACTGACCTCTTCCAGCGGGGCACCGGACTCTATCAGATGAGGAAATATAGTTACTCCTGTAAAGTAAGAGAGGAAACCGGAAAACAGGGTTGCCCCGTAAGCTATCAGGGCGGTAATCAACAGCAGTTTCCCGGCACCTTTACCGATGTCGGCAATGGCTACGGTAACCAGTCCCACAATAATCAGCGGTATGGAGAAATTTAGAAATTCGCTGAAGATACCGTTGAATGTAACGAACAGGCGTACCAATTCTCCGGGAAGAAAATTACCAAAAAGAATACCGAATGCGATGGCTATAAGGATACGCGGCAGTAAGCCGATATGTAGTTTTTTCATAAAACTGAATTTAAGTTTCTCCATTGAAATAGAGTTATGTTTGCAAAAGTACGATTTTTATTCGAAATTCATACGAACAAATGCCCTTGACATATTGTTTCCATTTCAATGAAACAATAACAAAAAAATGCAAGTTATGACAGAAAAAGGACAAAAGACAGACATCGGCTTAATCGGACTTGCCGTGATGGGGGAGAATTTAGCTTTGAATATGGCGGACAAGGGATGGCATGTGTCCGTGTTTAACCGTACTGTTCCGGGAGTGGAAGAAGGTGTGGTAGAACGCTTTATCAACGGTCGTGCCAAAGGGAAAAGTATTGAAGGATATACTGAAATTCCTGACTTTGTAGAATCCATTTCCACCCCGCGCAAAATCATGATGATGGTGCGTGCCGGCAGTGCCGTAGATGAACTGATGGAACAACTCTTTCCGCATCTTTCTCCGGGAGATATCTTGATAGATGGAGGCAACTCAAACTATGAAGATACCAACCGTCGTGTGGCATTGGCCGAATCGAAAGGTTTCCGCTTTGTCGGTGCCGGTGTTTCGGGCGGTGAAGAAGGAGCGTTGAACGGTGCTTCTATTATGCCGGGCGGTTCCGTTACTGCCTGGGATGAGGTAAAACCCATCCTGCAAAGTATTGCTGCACGTGCTGCCGATGGTACTCCTTGCTGTGACTGGATTGGTCCGGCCGGCTCGGGACATTTCGTTAAAATGATACATAATGGTATCGAATACGGTGATATGCAGTTGATTGCCGAAGCCTACTGGGTGATGAAGAATCTTCTGCAACTGAATAATGAAGACATGGCTTCCGTTTTTGCCCACTGGAATGAGGGTAAGTTGCGTAGCTATCTGATAGAAATCACAGCCAATATTCTTCGGCATAAGGATAAGGCGGGCGGTTACCTGATTGACAAGATACTGGACACTGCCGGACAGAAAGGCACCGGTAAATGGTCCGTTATCAATGCAATGGAATTGGGTATGCCTCTGGGACTGATTGCAACGGCTGTTTTTGAGCGTAGTCTTTCAGCGCAGAAAAATCTGCGTGAGGCAGCTTCCAAACAATTCATTTGCCAGCGCTCACAAGTGGTCTATAATAAGCCGGAACTGGTGAAAGATATTTATTCCGCTTTGTATGCTTCTAAACTGGTATCCTATGCACAAGGTTTTGCCGTGTTGCAAAAAGCGTCCGAATCTTTCGGCTGGGATCTCGATCTGGCATCCATTGCCCGTATGTGGCGCGGAGGCTGTATCATCCGCAGTATATTCCTGAATGATATAGCGGCTGCTTTTGAGGCACAGCAGAAGCCGAAACATTTGCTACTCGCTCCTTATTTCCGGGAAGAAATCAAAGAGTTGCTCTCCGGTTGGAAGCACCTTGTAGCCCATGCGATGAAAGAGGAACTGCCTGTTCCGGCTTTCTCTTCCGCATTGAACTATTTCTATTCGCTGGTATCTGCGAAGCTCCCTGCTAATATGATTCAGGCTCAGCGTGACTATTTCGGCGCACATACCTTTGAGCGTACCGATGAACTTCGCGGACAGTTCTTCCATGAAAACTGGACCGGACATGGCGGAGATACAAAATCAGGTACCTATAATGTATAAAATGAAGCCCTGGTAATAAAATTATGAAGCAAGAGCTAATGAATTTATTGCAAGGGCTAATTTGCAGAAGCTAATCAAAAAAAACAAGATTCTATGAGTAAATTTGTAATGATCATATTCGGCGCTTCGGGCGACTTGACGAAACGCAAACTGATGCCGGCACTCTACTCGCTCTACAAGGATAATCGTTTGCCCGAAGGATTTGCCATTCTCGGTATCGGCCGTACCGACTATGCGGATGAAACTTATCGCGACTATATCCTGAACGAGCTGGAACATTTTGTCACACCGGCCGAAGTGGGAATGAAAGAGTTCTGCACTCATTTGCACTACCTTAGTATGGACCCTGCCATAGAAGAAGGTTACGGAACCCTGGACAGCCGTTTGCAGGAAATCACCGGTGAAAAGGAACCGGACAATTTACTGTTCTATCTCGCTACGCCGCCCTCACTTTATGGCGTCATCCCTCTACATCTGAAAACAGCCGGATTGAATCGTAAACATACCCGCATCATCGTCGAAAAGCCTTTCGGCTACGACCTGAAGTCGGCACAAGAATTAAACCATATCTATGCTTCCGTTTTCGAAGAGTCTCAGATCTATCGCATTGACCACTTCCTTGGTAAAGAGACGGCACAAAATATTCTTGCTTTCCGTTTTGCCAATGGCATTTTTGAACCGTTGTGGAATCGTAATTACATCGATTATGTAGAGGTTACCGCTGTCGAGAATCTCGGTATCGAACAGCGTGGCGGCTTCTATGACGGTACAGGCGCTTTGCGCGACATGGTACAGAACCACCTTATCCAACTGGTGGCCCTCACTGCCATGGAGCCTCCCGCTGTCTTCACCGCCGATAATTTCCGTAACGAAGTGGTAAAAGTCTACGAGTCACTGAAACCTCTGACGGATGAAGATTTGAATGAACATATAGTCCGCGGACAATATACCGCTTCCGGTTCTAAAAAGGGCTACCGTGAAGAGAAGAACGTCCCCGCCGATTCGCGCACTGAAACTTACATCGCCATGAAGATCGGTATTGATAACTGGCGTTGGAGCGGCGTACCTTTCTACATCCGCACAGGAAAGCAGATGCCTACCAAGGTGACGGAAATCGTAGTGCACTTCCGTGAAACGCCCCATCAGATGTTTCATTGCCATGGCGGACACTGTCCGCGGGCTAACAAACTAATCCTCCGCCTGCAACCCAACGAGGGTATTGTGCTGAAATTCGGCATGAAAGTTCCCGGACCGGGATTCGATGTGAAGCAGGTAATGATGGACTTCAGTTACGACCAACTGGGCGGACGCGCCACGGGCGATGCTTATGCCCGCCTGATTGAAGTCTGCATTCAGGCCGACCCGACACTCTTTACCCGCAGTGATGCTGTCGAAGCCTCCTGGCGTTTCTTTGATCCTGTGCTGCGCTATTGGAATGAATATCCTGACGCGCCTCTCTACGGTTATCCTGTCGGAACCTGGGGGCCGCTGGAAAGTGAAGCTATGATGCACGAACATGGTGCCGACTGGACCAATCCGTGTAAAAACCTTACGAACACTGATCAATATTGTGAGTTATGAAAACTTATATCTATAGTACAGCTGTCGAAACGGCGCGCGCTCTCATCAAGCACCTTATTAGTTTGATGGAGGAAGAGCCGCAGAAGATTTTTCACATAGCATTCAGTGGAGGCAGCACGCCCTCGCTCATGTTCGATTTGTGGGCGGAAGAATTCAAGGATGCCACTCCGTGGAGCCGTATGCGTATTTATTGGGTGGACGAACGGTGTGTACCTGCCGAAGATTCGGAGAGTAACTATGGCAATATGCGCCGGCTGTTGCTGGATGAAGTGGGAATACCTGAGGAGTATATTTTTCCTATTGACGGCAGTAACGATCCCGATGATGAGGCGAATAGCTATTCTCGCATAGTGCGTTGCAATGCGCCACTCTGGCATGGCTTTCCGGCTCTTGATATTGTTCTGTTGGGGGCGGGAGAAGACGGGCATACCTCGTCCATTTTCCCCGGTCAGGAGTATTTGCTTTCTTCTTTCCATCCTTACGAGGTAAGCGTTAATCCCTACAATGGGCAGAAACGCATAGCCATGACCGGCTGTTTGCTTTTTAATGCCAAGCAGCTGATTTTCTTTGTGACAGGCAGAAACAAATCTAACGTTGTGCGCGATATTCTGGATTCGGGTGATACCGGTCCGGCTGCCTACGTGGCGCATCATGCCTGGAATGTGGAAGTGTTTATGGATGAGCTGGCGAAACCCCAACCCATCCATGAGAGTGATTTATAAAAAAAAGAGAGTGATTTATCATCAATTGGACGTTCCGCTTTCCAGAATGCTGACGATGGAGAACAGCGTGAAACAGATGCCGCCTAATCCTGCCAATACGCGTGCGGGAACAAAGTAGACATCATTCAGTGTTGTCATTTCAAACAGAAAAGCAGAGAGGAAAAGACAAGTAAGCGCGGTGAGCACCGGAATGAGCGGAATTCGGTTCGCCAGCTTAAAGACGTTCCGCCAAATAACAGCCAGCAGAATTACTTTGCTGGATATGCTGTAACAAACTAAACCCAGACCTATCATAATGTATCCGGTGGAAGACTTGCCTGGGTCGGCATTCGTCAGCACCCAAAGTCCCCACAGGATACTCAGTGTCCCCATCACCAATACGAGGGCGGGCCACCATTTCCGTTCGGCACCACTATAAGAGTTACGTATCTGCCGGACAATGGTAGCAACCAGTGCAACCAGGCTTGTACAGATGCATGCCAGTCCGGCCATTACGTGTCCGGCCACATAGTAAGCGGTGTGGATATCACTTTGCCCCAATAACCAGAATGCCCAAACCCATGTAATGACGGCGAACACAACAGCCAGAATGATGAGTATGTCCGCCTGTGCCGAAGAGAATGACTTGGCAGGTACGGCATGGTCAGTCTTCTTGGAATTTTGCGTGATGAAGGTGAAGCGGGTGGAAGAGGTGGCGGTAGTGGCTACACATGCAGTGATGAAAGCTACTCCGCAAATGACATGTCCCGCAACGAAATGGGCCACCGTACTGCCGTCATTAATGTATGTCATTCCACCGATGAAACACACCACGGCAGCCAGATAGCCGATGATGGGTAGGGCATATTTTGCCGCCGTACTATACGTGTGGATAATCTGCCGGATGATGGTGCCTGCCGTAGCGAACAGTGCGATACATATCATTCCTAAAGAGAAGACCACGGGCCCCGCAACGAATCGGTTCGTGTCCGTCCCCATGTCGAGCACAAAGGCTCCGTAGCCGAAACAAAAAAGGGCCATCAGCAATGGGATAGCCCTGAAAAGGATACTAATACCGTAATTCATAACTGTTATCGTTTTTAAGTTTCCCCTTCCAACAGTATTCCTTACGGTTTGTTTTCGGTTTTAATATTTGTTCACCACAGATTTATTTCTCAAAGATGGCATTCCTGTATTCGTTGGGCGTCATGTCATAGCGTTCGCGGAAGAGGCGGTGGAAGGTGGACGCATTGGGCAATCCACATTCTTCGGCGATGTGACTGATGATATATTCGGGGTGCTCGCGGATGAGTTCGACTGCATGTTCCAGGCGCAGGTTGTTGATATAGGCGGTAGAGCTTACTCCGGTACACTGCATCAGGATGACGTTGAGGCGAGTTCGGTTTGTGCCCGATAGCATGCACAAGTCGTGGCGTGAGAATTTAGGATCCAGATAAGGAGACTGTTTGCTGAGTATGCCTTCCATTAGATCAAATATCCGGCGGTTTTCTATCTGTTCCAGTGTGTTGTATCCTCGCTTCGGTTCATTATCTTTTTCTTCATCATCTTCCGTTCCATGGTCTTGCAGGTCCGGCATGTTGTCTTCTTGTCTGCATTCGGCAGCGGTTTTCATTTGTTCTATCTTCTGTTGCAGGGCGTTGATGGTGTCGCGGCTTTCGCTCAATCGCTTTTTGCTGTTCATTTCTTCGTTGATGCTGCGTGCCATTGCCCGGTTTTTGCGGCGTATGTTGAGGGTGTATCGGACAATGAGCGCCAGGCCGGCGCATAGCAACAGCATGATGCAGATGGCTGAGATGAGGAGGATATTTCGTTCGCGCAGTTCGTTGGCCTGTTGTTGCAGCAGGGCTTCCTTTTCGGTGGTGTCGTATATGGCGGCGAGCTCCAAGGCGGTGTTGCGTTCTTCGCGTTTTTTGATGCTGTCGCACAGTATGGACAGTTGTTTATAGTAGTGGGTTGAACGGCGGTAGTCGCCTTTACTTGCGTAGGCTTCGCCCAATGTGCGCTTAATGGTGACCATGTGATAGTTCACGCTGTCTCTCTGACTGATCAGGAATTGCTCGCGGGTGGTATTCATGCGGATGATTTCGTCGTACATACGGCGATCAAAGAGGTAGGGCATGATGAGGTAGTTGTCGCGGCTGTGTACGTGACTTACGGTGAGGAATTTCTTGTAGAATTCTTCTGCTTCTTTGTGGCGTCCCAAGCGTTGCAGAACTACGGCGCGATGGGCGTAGAGGGCTTTGAGTTCTTTCTGTTCGAGCCCTTGCATCTGGGGTTCGCCGCCCTGTTCGCGGGTGACTACGGACTGGAGGGCGTCGAGTGTGCTGAGGGCTTCTTCGTACAGTTTGTCCCTTTGCTGCATCACGAGTAGGGTGTTGTAGTTGTAGCGCAGGTTGTCGTACTTGTATTCGTAATCGGTGTGGAGCATCAGGTCGACGGCTTGGTGCATGTACTCGTAGCCTTGGGACTTGTTGCCCTGGTAGTAGATCATCTTTCCCAGATTGAAGAGGGCGATGGAGTGCATGGGTTGGTTTCCGGTGGCTTTTGCTTTGCCCAGCAGGAGATTGACACATTCGGCTTTCCCGACTTCGTTGTGCAGGCAGTCGTAGGTGGAGATAAGGCGGTGGAGCTGATCCATATATTCATCGTCGTTCTGGCGTATGGAGTCGCTTTCGAGGGCACGGCGATAGTTTTTTAGGGCGTGGCGGTAGTGACCGTTGTTGAAGTAGAGGTCGCCTTCAGTGATGTCTAAGCGATGGGTGGGGAGGAGTTTGCGGATGCGCAACTCGTCCATGATACGGCAGGCCAGGGGAAAGTTGGAGAAAGTATAACGATAGACATTGTCATCGGTGAGGAGGCTGTCGGGCAGGGCGACGTCAGCGGCAATGGTGTCGTTAAGGGCGTTAAAGTTGCTTTCGGACGCGTGCAGAGTGGTGCGGGCCAGACAAATAAGGAGGCAGGACAGCAGGCAACTGCCGAGTAAACGGTAGTCAAGAAAGCGACAGTGGAATTGTTCTTGTCGTTTCATTAAAAGTTTTGATTAAAGTTGATGTTGTCGTCTTGCGGAGACAAAGATACGTTTTGTGGGGGAGAAAAGCAAGGGAAGAGGAACTTTTTAGAGTCCCGTTCCTCCCTCGTTCCATCCGGGTGTCCAAGGTATGATGGTGCCGCTCACTTGGTCTATACCGAAGTTGAGGGTGGCTGCCAGGCGTAGGGTAGTGGCTGTGGCGGGCGGGTTGAAGCCGGAGAAGAGGGAGGTGACGTCTTGCTCGTAGCTCAGGGTGGTGCCGTCCGCGAGGGTAGCGGTAATGAGGATGCGTTGGCCGGTGGCTGAGGAGTCCGTGCCCAGGAGGCGGAAGGTACCGGTGGCTTCGGGGTCGGTGGGGGTGGAGGCGTCCAGTTGCAGGTTGGTGAGGAGGTAGTAAGGGGCCTTCGCGTTGGCACGTAGACTGGGGGCCGGGGAGTTTGTTTGGGTTGGGACTTCAGCGGCGGTTTGGGTTGTGACGGCCGTGTAGCGTTGTTCCAGCCGTGCGGTGCGGCTGACGCCTTCGAGGCGGGCGGTGATGGCGGTAATGGATGATGCGTCGGCTCCCTGCAGGCGGACGTCGAGGCGGACGAGACGAGTGCGGGGTGCGGGGGGGAGGGCGGTTTGAATGGTGCGTCCCGAGGTGACGGTGACGGGCGTGGCGTCAGTCAGCACATCGGGGGCTTGGGGAAGCCGGCCGTCGGGGGCGAGGAGGGGGAGGCTGATGGTGGTGCCGTTGAGGGTGAAGGCGTCGGTGCCGAAATATTCAGTGTTGCTGCCATCGGTGGGGAGGGTGCAGAGGAGATTGTAGGTGCCGGCTTCTACATCGACAGGTTGGTCGTGGAGGACGGTGGCAACGATGCGATCCTCACGGGCGGGATCGGTGAGGATGGCGGGTAGCAGAGGGTTGGCGACGCCGGGGGCGCTGAGTAAAATTCGGCCGGGGTTTTCGATGGGTTCGCCGTCTGGGTCGAGGAGGAGTTCGAGGTAGTGGTGTTTACTGCACGAGGTAAACAGGAGCGCCGACAGGAGAGCTATTGTAAGTGCGGACAGGATTGCCGACGGTAGTTCGGATTGGGTGGTGGTGAGCGGGTGGGCGGCGTATTGTTTTGTTTTCATATTATTTTCTTGTTGTTTTCGAGTTATTGTTTTCTTTTTGTTCTCCGGCTGTTGCTTGGGGTTTTCCGGTTATGGCTGTTGTATTCTTCCGCTGCTGAGAGGGACTCGGTGGGCGGAATGGGGATGTTTTCAGAATCGGTAGACGAGTGCGACGTCGAGTGCCGTCAGTGTGAAGCGGTCGTGGGTGCGGGTACCGAGTAGCCGGCTTTGGGCGGCGGGGGCGTACCAGGTGTATCGGTCGTAGTTTTGGTGCTGATATCCCAGGGCAAGTGCGGCGTCAATGGCCCAGCGGCCGCAGGGGTCAAGTGCGAAGGAGTATCCAAGGAGGATTCCGGCTGATATGAGGTCGCCCTCGCGTCCCGGGGTGCCGGCGGTGAGTAGCTGCTCGTTGAAGTGGGTGTAGCGCAGGTCGATGCCGAGGTAGGCGCCGCGGGAGGAGGAGATGTAGATGTCACGATTTGGGTGGGAGGCGGAGTTTCTGTTGGTGAAGGGGCGGAAGTAGCGACGCAGTTGCAGTCCGGCGGTGCTGAGGCGGGCGGCGTGGGTGCGGTGGCTGAGCGACCAATTTCCGTATGAGCCGTCGAGGCCTACCTGCCAGCGGCGGCCGAGGGTGAGGTCCATGCCGAGCGAGGGGCTGCCAAAGGCCCATAGCAGGAGGTTGCTGCGCAGGGAGAGGCGGGGAGAGGGCGAGGAGGTGCTGATTGTTTTGCTACTGCTGATTGCTGTACTGTTGCTTTGTGCTACGGCACAGTTGTTGCCTGCCGCCAGAATAATGGTAGCGGCAATGATGAGTTGTTGGATATTCTGCTTCATATTGTTTTCATTTTCTAATGATTATAATTGGTTTTATCCGGGATTTTTAATCCAGTCAGTTTCCCGGATGCTGCTGTGCTGTAGCGATGCTACTGCTCCCCTTGATAGCTCCATTGAATGATGGGCGGGGCGAGGATAACCTTCTTTGTGGCATCCGTGCTGCCTACGGTGTTTCCGGCTGCTGCGTCGAGCGTAGCACCCCAGATGCCGGCGGCGGTCCAGTTGCGCTTCTGCGCATAGATGTTACCGGTGGTGTTTACCATCACCGTGGAGACATTTGTGAGGGTGGTGTTGCCTGCGGTGGTGACTGTACCGTTTTCTATGATGGGGGCGGTGATATTAAAAGTGCAGTCATTCCTTATTTCATTGTCCAATGCAAAAAGAGGCTTAGTGGTGGTGGTGACGCCTTCGGCTGTATCTTTATCGGCACCGGTGACGAGCAGTTGCTGATAGCCTGCACCCCAATAGAAGCCGAATCCGGTGGGCTCACCGTTCGTGTCAGTGTTTCCTGTGCTGCTGCTTTCCTTGAAGGGGGAGACGAGGCCGGAGAGGGTGGGGGAGAGGTCATTGTTGCTTTTTTTGTTTTCTGTGATTAGCCCGATGGTAGTGGCATCACCGGAGTTATCGTTCTTCGTAGCGTTTACAGCGTAGGCAGAGGCGATGATGCTGCCGTAGTTGCTGCCGACAAGGGAAGCGGAAGTGTTACTACCGAACGTGTTGCCGGAGGTATAGCAACCGAACAGGATGGCGTTAGAATAGCATCCTACCAGACCGCCATGGTAGCCGGTACAACCGCTGAGGTCGCAGTTGCGTACGTAGCATGCGGTGATGACGGAGCTATTGTAACCTATCAGGCCACCACTGTAGCTGGTGCCGGATACTTTGCAGTCGGTGGCGTGACAGCGGGTCAGAGTAATATCAGTCTGAGAGGTTTCACCTATCAGGCCACCGGTCTCATTGCCGCTCACTGCGCAGCCGGTGGCGCTACAGAGAGAAACGGTGGTGCCATTAGCGCAGCCTCCGATAAGGCTACCGGTCTTATTATTGTTGTTCATATTCTTCACCCGTGCGTCCTTCATGTGGAGGTTGTAGATGACGGCTCCGGAGGTATAGCCGAAGAATCCAGCGTTTTTCAGTGTTGATGTGTTGATAGTCATGCCGGTGATGGTATGACCATTGCCGTTGAAATGGCCTTTGAAGGAGGTGCTGGTACCCTCGTTGCCGATGGGTGTCCAGAGTTCGGTATTGCCTTCGTCTGGTATGTCATTGAAATCTTTATCGGGCAGTGTGCCGCCAGTGCCGGTGGCGGGATCGTATCCCGGAGTGAGGTTGATGTCGGTCATGAGGATGTAGTTGGCAGAAAGGGAGTATTCATAATTTTTACCGTCTGAGTTGGTATAATTATAGTCCCCGTCTGTATTTTTCACACCTATCTTGCGCAGTTCTTCCTCGTTGTAGATGGGGGTGTATCCTTGCGGCACGGTGAGTAAGTTTCCCTGGTCGTCCCACTTCATATCCTCGTCGTTGCCGTCGAGGTCTCCGTTGGCAGGGATGGCGGTACAGGCACCGGGCAGCAGACTGAGGCGGTAGGTGTATTGGCGGGCTATGTAGAGCCTGCGTCCGCGTGCGGAGGGATCGGCTGCGTTGGTGTCGCCTGCGGGGATGGTAACAGTGACTTGAGTGCCTCCCGTGACGGTGTTCAGACCGGTGTCGGGATCACGATTGACGGTGCCGCCCAGGGTGACGGTGAGTGAGTGGAGGTAGAAACTGCTCTGATAGCTTGCGTTGAGATTGAGGCGGGAGATGGCTTGCCATTGGCACGCGCCGTTGCCGGCTTCGGTTGCATCGGCAATGGGGGTGAGGGGCAGGGTGTGATTCAAGGCGTCTTCCGAATAAATGGTTGCCCGGATGGCATTGACAGGGGCGCCCAGCTGATTAGTGATGCCGGAGATATTGATGATGGCGTTGCGGTGCTGGAAGCTTGCGGTGAGAGTACCTCCGGAGGCGAGGTTGAGGGCTCCCGGTGAGGGCTTGAGGGGATCGTTGGCGAGGGTTTGATTACCGGACTGGCTGCTGTATAGGGCTGTCAGTGC
>ENA-ORTT01001692-ORTT01001692.1-human-gut-metagenome-genome-assembly--contig:-NODE-1692-length-20414-cov-3.135026_pt1 | contig 20414 bp, 10 predicted proteins | sample MGYA00242074_ERZ509197 | MGnify/ENA primary metagenome ERZ509197 (study PRJEB26280, sample SAMEA2338789) | human gut metagenome | biome: human gut; feature: human-associated habitat; material: faeces...
TAGTTCTCATATGACTGGCAAAAGTTGTAAATTCTTTTGTTGCAAAATCATATCGCCACATCGGTTGAGTTTCATATAATGTATAATAAAGAGTTCCAGTCTTGGGGTGTACAAAAGCACCGGTCACTCCTTTTTGTTTATGTTGACTGTCCTCTAACAAAGTTTTCGTTTTAAAACCTGAAGCACGAGAAAGAACGATATTTACAGCTCCATTATTAGATAAATCTCTAGACACAATCATATCTTGATTTTCATCCACTGTCCAATTTATAATAGTGGGTCGTTCTGTTTTATTCCCTAAATCAGGAAGCATGGTTACTGTCTTTTGCTCCAAATCAATCAAACGACACGAACCTACACCAGAGGCAGTCATATATAAATGATCAAAATTAGATTTTGGATCAAAGGAAAACCAAGTTGCCCCTTTAATACACCCACAGTCGTCAAAAGAGCCATCTTGTTCATATGCATCATTTTCATTTTGAAACCGTTGACCAGCCAATCTTGATACTAGCCATTGCTTTACATATGTAAACTTCTCTTCGGCTTCCGCATAGGCTATTTCTTCTCCCTCACCATCATAAACACTGATTTCTACATCTCCATCCACAGCCATTCGTGGAACGACACAATACAGTATTTGATTCTTAACATTAATGATATTAGCCTCTTTACCCCCAATAATAACCTTTAACTTGGTTGGATCATTACCGAAGTTATCACCATATAAAATCAAGTTATTACCAACACCTCCTTCTTTAGGCTCAAAATCAGTAATCACAATCGGCTTACTCGGATCAAAAGCCGCTTCTTCCGACTCATCGTCCTTACAACCTAGTACACAAAGGACTATCAACGGCATCATGATAGTAAACAATCTGATGTACCGGTCCTTCCAAAAACTTTTCTTTTTCATACATTAAATTTTAGTTCGCTATTTTTTTAATCTCAAAACTATATCCAACTAACATTTCAACCCTAATTATTAAATACGGGAAGAAAATCTGAAGTTGAAGGCACACAATTTTTTATATAGGGCCAACCATCTTCTGTCCACAATACCCGATCTAACATACCCAAACGTCCTCCAACCTCACCATTTTCTTTCACATAGCTATGGTATATCATCCAATCAGTACCGGCATCGTCTTGTACAATAATGGAGTTATGACCAGGACCAAAGAATTTCTGGCCATCTCCTTCCAATACCAACTCCCAAGCATTGTTAATCATATCTTTACCACTCTTATCAAGGTATGGTCCAAGTAAATCCTGTGAGCGGCCCACTACTACTTTATATCTACTTCTCTCGCCATCACAACAATTGTTTATAGATGCAAACAGATAATAATAGCCGTTCTTCTTATAAATATTGGTCCCCTCAAAGGCTTTACCACAGACTTGCTTTTTAAGAGTTGGGGTACCATTCTCATTACGTTTCACAGAAAGTCCATCATCAGTAAGTTCAGTTACATAAATACCATTAAAACTACCGACAAACATATATTTTTTATTATCCTCCTCATAATAGAACTGATCAATACAATTGGACCCAAAATCTTCTTTCGTCAGCAACTCTTTACTATTCACAAAATCACCTAAAGGACTATCTGAAGTAGCAACTGCAGTGTAGCTAGCATCTCCATCTCCCCATTTTGCCCATGAAAAATAAAGTACATATTTACCATTAATATGACGGATTTCCGGAGCCCAAAATGCACCTCCACCAGGAATTTGCGGCTTTGTCGCATTTCGAAAAGCAGTTCTCTTAAATTCCCAATTCACTAAATCCTTAGAAAAATAAATAGGAACCCAATATTTATCTGTTTGAGTAGCATATAAATAGAAACCATCCTCTGTGCGAATAACAGTAGGATCGGCTGCACTTGAGAAGGTAATTACCGGGTTCGTGTAAGTTATACCTATTTTGAAGTAACAAATTTCATCACGAAGAGCAACACTTTCATGAGAACACTCCCCTAGCCGTACAGGCAACAAATATTTTACGGTCTCCATTCCTTCACGCTTAACTATAAACTCTCCAGCAGCCTCATTCTCCCCAGCTTTGAAAAATATCCCCGTTCCTAAATCATAGTTAGCCGCTGGAAGAAGCTGATAAGAAGTTTTATAGTTCTTATTATATTCAGCAACCAGTTCTTTCGCATTAGAGGGTACTTCCAATTTACACGAAAAGTTCCAAGGATTATTTTTTATTTCTCCATCTACCTTATAATTAAAAGTAGTATTAACAGAAATGGGCATCAACACTTTACTAATGCTAACCTCTTCTGAAGTAGTAGCCAAACTAACTATTGGATAATCAAACGAAATATGTAGTAGAAAATCACTCTGACTTTTACGAACCTTTACGGTAGTTGAGGTTAGTCTCAATGCTATCACATATTCAGCCCCATTTTTCTTGAATTCAGCAAATATTTTAGCTGGGTCAAATTTAACTTCTATTTCCTTTGAAGTAACTCCTTGTTCAAAAGCAAGCTGTGAGGTACTTATCGAATACAACGACGATGGCAATAATTTATAAGCAGTTTCTTCCTCCTTATTATATGCCTTCAAATCCTCCTCCTTCCACTCATCCAGTTCTGCTATAAAAGCTGTACTCGCACTGCCCCCCTTCAACTCCACAGAGAAAGGGTACACAACTTGTGTCACATCACTACTGGAAACCTTAATTACATTTAGTCCATTAGGCTGTACTTGTAAATACTGATTCGAATTTACATCCCCATCTTCACCAGAAACATCCTTAGTATCATCAGAACCACATGACAAAAAAAGCAGAAGTCCCGCACTAAGAAACATTAGCCCAATTTTTCGAATATTTTTTTTAATTGATTTGTAATTCATTACATATAGATTTAAGTAATACCCTGTGTTTTATCAAAAAACGTTATCCCTTGAACTATCTTTTTAACTGCATCTAAAACTAAATTCCGTATTATATAATAATGATCATTATCTCTCTATAAAGGTACTAGCACCCCTATCATCTGATACAAAAGTAGAAAATTGGAACTATTTAAGATATTAAATATAGGTCAATAAATGAAAAATTAGTCCCAAACTAATCTAAAGTATTCAAAGATTATACAGAGGAGTTTTTATTAGCAACCATCTGAACAATATCTTTCTTTTATTGGATAATTTCTTCTTCAACAATCCACTACTACTCAAACATTATTTGAAAACTAGAATATTTATGGTGTTGCTATATTTTAAACTAATAGCAACACCATTTCATCTAATTGCTTTCTTTATAACCGGACAAACTAAATCAGCATATCTCATCATACCTAAGTCTGTAAAATGAATGCCATCTACAGTAGCTTCTCCATCCTCTCCCAGCATATTTTTTGATGAAATAAGAATGATATTTTTCTCATTTATTTTCTTTAAACAATTAAATATCTCTTTCAACGTATCATTCTTTCGTCGCACCTCTTTAGCAACCTTTTCATCATAAAATGTGTGAGGGAAAATAGGATCCTCTATAAAAATAATTGGTGTATCCGGATGTTTACCACGAATGATACGATAGAATGTTTCCAGCCGTTCTTTCATCTTTGCAACAGAAGCATTAGGCACAAAGTCCAAAACGAAAACACTAGCTTCTACTTCAGCTATTACTTTAGCTACTTCCAAATCTAGAAATGCATTTCCACTGAATCCTAAATTGATACATTCACGGTTCAATCTTCTCGATATAATATTGGTATGTGCCATTCCTGGACGTGAAGCACAACCTCCTTGAAGAATGCTGGTTCCATAAAAAACAACAGGATTCTTACGAATTGGATAATCCACTAACGGCTGACTAATAGTAGCCAAAGAATCAACTCCGATAGACAAAGAAATAAGACCATCATACAATGGCAAATAAAGCATGTATTCTCTTTCTTCAGGATGCATATTTTTGATAATTGTTGCCTGATTTGTTTTTCCTTTTGGACGGGCAGTATTGACAAAACGCCAGTCACCATTCTTCTGAAGGCAGTAAAGATCTAAACCTTTTGCACCAGTATCGGTCATGTGATTCATGTGGGTATTAAAAAGAGCCACCCATTTAGCTGCTATCGTAGTGGAATTACTGCGGAAACGTATTGCCATTCCCGCAGAGTTACGGCTTAAATTCCATAATGGAGCACGAGAAATATTCTTTAATGAATCCGGAAACCTTTCATATCGTGCCCCAGCACTCTCTGTCGCCCTTCCTAATAGTGGAAAATTCGATGCATTGTGGTATACTAATTGAGCATGTATATGAAACACTAAAGAAAGTACAATAAAAATACAAAATTCTCTTTTCATATTCAAGCATTATAATTTCAGACCCTTCAAAAATAAATATATGTTATGTTAAAAGCAACAATACACTATGAACAAAAAAACTCCTAGATCTGTATCCGGTCTTTTATTGTTTTATTTATTCAATAATGCATAAGCACACCATATTATCGGTGCCTGTCCATGATAATCACCGGCGATGCGGGGACGATCCATATAATATTGTTTACTGTTTTTCTTTCCGGTTCCAACACAAACCTCAGTAAGATCATTCTTGTCATTAATATAATTACATAAGCCAAGCCATGCACGACGTGCCACTGGAGCATATTCCTCTTTATTCAACCAGCCGTTATTAACCCCCACAATCATGGCATAAGCAAACATTGCCGAACCAGATGTCTCTGTCCAAAAGTCCGGTTCGGTAATCAGCTGATTCCAAAGACCGTCCTTGTTCACGTATTTTTTCAAGTTATCCATCATCAACAAGTAACCTTTCATGATACGTGCACGATTAGGATCCTTTTCCGGTAAGTTATAAAGTAACTCCGTCATACCGACAGCCATCCAACCATCACCACGTCCCCAATAATAAGGCACATCCGGTGCATGATAGAAAAGACCGTTGGGATGTTGCAATTCGTCCAAATACAGAACCATTTCTTTGGCAGCCCTATTGATGTACTTAGGATCACCTGTAGCTTTATAAGCCTCAGATTGCACAATAGTAATCATATACATATCATCAATCCAAAGACGAGTTTGCCAGGAGTATCCCTTTTTATCCCATTTACGCTCCTCTTCGTTTGCATTGGCAGGAAGTTGCCATTGAGTGTCAGCATAGGGCAGTCCTAGATCCAAATAACGTTTATCTTTCGTTATATTATAAAACCTCAGAGGTAAGCAACCAAACATATTTTGGTCTACGTGAATCGGCGGAGGTAGAAGTTCTTTTTCCAGATGAAACAATAATTCGAAACGATTTCTCAACAGCTTTATCAGATCTTTATTATTTGTCAATTCTGCAAAACGAAGAGCTCCGTACCATGTACACACCTCTGCATAATGTATTCCTCTATCAAAATACAGTTGGTGTTTAGTTTCCATCAAACGTCTGCTCAATTTATTTCCAACCGTTTTTGGATCTGCCTTCACAGGAAAATCTCCAAAATAATTTTGAGCAGAAATCACATTTGAGCTCAAAAAAACAGTCATCAATAAGGCATAAATCAAATAATTCCTTTTCATAATCGTAGTGTTCTATATAATTAATTATTCAATATTAAATTCTCCGAATCATAACCCAGTCACCGGTATCCAACGTGCCGTACTTGTAGATGCAACATCACAAATGGCATCTAAAGAATTCCGCTTTGTAATAGAAAAATTGACAAGTACTTGCCCGGAAGTGATAGTCAATTTTGAACGTGGAATAGCAACTTCAGCAATATATCCATAATTATCAATACGCCTCTCGTTTGTTTCATCGCAGACATAAGTTTTGACCTGGGCGTCCAATTGAGCTTCTTTCCATGATGCATCATATATTTCACAATTTTTCAGTCCATTCATTGTTACTTGTATGCAACAAGCCCCTTTTGACAGCTTATTATTACCCACAGGAGATATGTATAAGGAAGCGTAATCAGAAGCTAGCAAGTTTCGATCAAGTACTTCTAACAGAAAATAAATATTATCATCATCATGCGAACAGCGTAATGTCCCTTGCGCTTGTGACTGACTGCCCACAAAGAGTGCATGATCTGTATTTGCCCACTCTTTATTATTACCATCTACCATTACCTTTCTTTTCACGGCATCAATACGATGATTAAGTACAAACTGTGCCATCTGAACCGGTCCTTCTTTCGCTTTAATATTAGTTCCAACCAGAGTATGTGAATCAATAATACAAAATGATCCCCAATAACCACCAGAAAAAGGTTGATAAGCGCTACCGAAATTACGCGCAGTGGCATCTCCTATTTTAAGAGTATATTTACTTGACGATTCATACGAAAGGATGGTTTCTCCCGAAGGGAACTGTCCCAAATATGGTCCCATACCGGAAAAAACACAATTATTACTATCAGCAGGCCCTTCCTGATCGGCAGCCAAATATTCCCATTCGTCTTTATCTGAATAGCAAAGTGAAATATGATATCCTGAATTATTGGTTTCCACAGCAGCAGCTAATCCTTTGTTATCATTGAGTCTCACAACAGAAGGCATCTGATGATTATAGCCGACAATTCCGTTTTTCTCCCACCTCATTCGCAATACATAATAAGGAGAAGAGCTAAAGTCCGGTCTCCATGTTTTTCCACCGTCAGTAGAAACAACCATTGCTGTACCTGTATCTGTGCCATGTCCTTCCAAACCAGTACGACTGCTATCTGTAAAGTAACAGTGCAATTCACCTGTAGGCAACTCCAACAAGAAAGGTTCCCAATTAACTCCCTGATAGATTTTGACAGGTTCACTCCAGGTGACACCATTATCCGTACTGCGCCTTAATTCAATTCCTGCATCTTCCGGTAAATCGCGATAGCCGGAATTAGCCCTGCAAGATGCAACAGCCAATATATCTCCATTAGAAAGCACCAGTCCATCGCAATTAGCATAGCAATGTATATTCTTATTGCCTTTGCTATCGATAATGTCATAACTGTTAAATATCTCTCCTTTATTGATCCACGTTTTCATATCCTTACTAAGTGCATAAACACAACGCCGACCAATATTATTATTAGCACTACCATTGTGATAGAACAAAATATAGTCGCCATTCTTCATCTTTTTTATACGAGGATAGCGAGGATAAGAAGATTCCATAGTCACAAACATCCGATAATTCATCATCAATGAAGAACGTTTCGTAACATCTGTATGAGAATTTATAATAGGAGTCCCCTGATTCAATTCCCCTATAGGTGTGATGCTACAGAGCACAGGTTCTTGGGATTCGTCGTCCTTTGGTTTCTCCGTATTCCCGTTATCGGTAGGTAAATTCTCATCATTCTCCCCACCGCCCCCACACGCTATAAATGAAATAGCCATGGAGAAAAATAACATAAAAAAAATGTTTTTCATAGCTGTACTATATTTTATTCAGCTTACTATTTCCCCTGTCTTGTCGGCTGCGGTCCCAAATAAGAGCGCTTCATTCCCCCGAAATCCAAAACAATCTTTTGCAGGACTGTTCCGGCATCGCCACATATAATTTTCACAGTGTGTTTACCCGGTTTGTCGATATGCAAAGTGGTTTTGTTGATTCTACAGTTCTTCAGTACACTTTCGTACCAGATTTGTGCATATTCAAAAGAAGAGGTGGAAGGGTTCATAACAGGACCTTCATCAATACATACTCCATATTTCGTTTCCACATTCGTTGCTTCATGTCCGGCATACCCACGGTCCTTACTTAATGTAAATGTAGGTAATACGTATGTGTAAACATCAACCGAACCTTGTTCGAATGTATAGAAATCATATTCCAGGCGAGGTGTACTGCGCCCTGCAGTCCGCTGTGGAGCGGCTGTCGGATCACCTAGTTGAATAGCCGTATTTTCTATTCCCAAATTAGGAATCGTTCTCATTTGAATAGCTTTGTTCTCTACTTTCCGGTGGAAACCGGCAGCATCAATGGAAACATATCCATTGTGTTCTACAAATAAAGAATCCATTTCGGCTAATGAAGGAGAGGAAGGATTGAAGACAGAAATATAGACATTCTCCTTCTCACCACGATCAGATGCGATTTCCAATGTTCCGAATACTTTCTCACCAGTCGGGACCTTAGCCCAGTCGATTGAGACTTCTATACGATTTTCTGTAGCAGTTTCTCCGGCTTTTTGACTTAGCAGAATCCAGTTATCTGAAACTGATGCTTTCCATTTCAAAGGAGTCGCTCCTTTATTGAAAACGTCTACGTAATATGATTGACGGAAATATGTGTTGAAAGATGGCAATGAATGGAAGCTTTTCTGCCCTTTCAAAATGTCTTCTCCTTCAGCTAATATACCCAAAGAGGCTGTAGGTGCCAAATTAACCTTCCGCAGAGCCGGGAGTTCAAAGTAGGCTGCGGCAAATCCTTGTTTCATGGTCATTACATGATCCCATTTACCTCCAAGTAATGAGTTATATCCTTTTGTAATTACTTCCAGACTGTCATAACAAGCCTTAGTCATTTTCTCCAATTCTGCGGTAGTTGCCCTTTGCTGAATAGAGTACCAACGATTTCTCTGTCCGTTGAGAATCATACGATTCAACAGTTCACATCCTTTGACCGGATAATATAATGATTGATAATAACATGCCTTCTTATCTTCCGGCAGAGCTTTCAGAATTTTCTCTGCCATATTCCCTATCCGTTGATATTCAGCCAGACGAGTATCCACTTCACGATAATTGGCAAGTGAGAAATCAGTATCTGTATTCCGTTCTCTTCCGTGTTTGTCGGTAGCCCACTGGTAACCCCATCCCATAAACTCCGGTTTACGTGCAAAGGCCAGTTTATAGAAAGAGTTTATTACATCCTGATATTCATTGCGATAATCGTTTCCTAACATGCCACACAACCATTCGGTACGATAATTTGCCGCTCTTTCAAAGTTGAATGAATCAATATCAAAAGCCATCGTCAGGAAGTAATCAACAGCAAATTCACATGATTTGATGTCTCCGGCATTGAGCAGCCAGATACGGTCGGCCGTCAAGTCGTATGCTTTACGTAGTTCTTCATACATTAATGTGGGTGAAGTTGTGTTCATCCAAAGATGATCGTGAGGTTTACCCAGATAAGAAGAATGATAATATACTCCCGAACGTCCGGAACGTTTCTGCTCTTTCGGACTACTCAAACGTTTCATATATCCATAATTATCATCCGGCCAGATAATAGTCACATCATCCGGAAGTTCCAATCCCTGATCGTATACATCGAGTACCTCTTTATAAGGAGTAAAGGCTTGAGGAATATCTTCCGCACGCTTGCCGATTGCATCCACCAACATTTGCCTTTGTGCCATCAAAGCTTCCTGAAGCATTTCCTTTCTATCGCTCATATTATTGCTTGCATTCATTGCCCGGTCGTGCAATCCACGCAAAGCCAAAGTATATACATTTTCAAACGGAGCACATTCATCTACACGTGATTTCAACACTTTGTTGACTCCATCCTTATTATTGATATAGTCCCATTCACCCATTTTATCACGCTTCCACTCACTTGCCGTATTGAACAATAACGGTTCACAATGAGAGGATCCCATGACAATAGCAAAGCTATCTGCTACCAGGCGATTTTCAGGAATACGGTGGAATGCCATAGATGCATCGTGCATAGCCGGACAAAGATAATTAGCCTGAAGACGCAGCAGCAGTTCGCACACTTTTGCATACGTTCTCGGTCCGAAGTTTCCACGTTCTTTCTCAAAATTGCGTTTCGACCAACGATAAAGTCCCCAGTCCTCATCATTGATAAAGACACCTCTGAATTTGACAGATGGTGTTTTAGAGATAAACTTATCGACTTTTACACTTACTTGTTTTTGCTGTTTGATTGGAGCATCCGCCCACCAATACCAGGGAGATACTCCTATTGCCTTTGATATGGAGAGAAGTCCGTAAGCAGTACCACGCCTGTCACTTCCGGCTACAACAATTGCTTTCTTTATGCCCGGAACGGGATTGTTGACCTCCTCTATCATATAGCGTTCCCAACTTCCGGCAATGGCAGCCGTATCTATTTTGTTTCTTGATGCCAAAACGTCAATCCATCCGCTTTTCCCAATAGTACCGGCAATAATCGCATACCGCGCAGATACCTTCCCGGGCTTGCTTTCATCTATTTTTAACTCTTGTCCCGTCACACGGCGAACATCATCCACAAAAAGAGATGCACTTTTACGTACTACAGTTGCATCTTTTCCATCAAAACAGATAACTGCATTCGTTGATGAAGAAACAATAGGGAAACTATTCTTTCCGGTTCCTTTGTCGAGTAAAACTTGTGCTTCTGCCGAAATCAGGCTACAACAAAATAAGCCCAGCAATAAAATCTTATTTTTCATATATACGTTAGATTGACAATTAATATCGCAAAGTAAGGCAAAAAGCAGCAAAACGAATAAAAGAAACCGACCTATAAATAGCAGAATATGTTCAAAAAACAACCACCGCAACTCGAAATTCGAAGTTACGGTGGCTATTTATTATCAAAAGATTTCCTCATCTATCAGAATTTGTCTTCATCAGCTACAGCCTCTTGCCAGGTTTCCCATAGCTGCACATTCGGATCATAACCATCATAACCGTAGTTCTGATACAAAGGAGCCTTTCCGTTAGAAACGATTGCTTTTTCAGGGATAGGCCAATAGATGTTATGCTTACCCATGATATAGTTGATATCTGTTTTAGTAGCGTTTACGTTAATAGTAACGCCTTTGTTGTACATACCTTTCTTGATGCAACGTTGATACCAATAGCTACCACCTTCAGGATCGGTGCCGGATTGCTTGTCGAATGTTTCCACTTTATATGTATTGCCGAACTCGTCCGCTCTGCCGCTGATAGCCAAACAGAGAGATACACGGGTTAACTCTACATTACGCCATTCTTCAAAGAAAAGTTCACGCGCGCGTTCATCCATGATATCACCGATAGTAACCTTACCTTTATAAAGTTCAGTACAATGAGCGCGTTTTCTGATGATGTTTATATCATCCTTGATTGTCGGATCATCCGGATTGATATAGAATTTTACTTCAGCACGCAGCAGGTAAGCTTCCGCCAAACGATACAGATACCAATCTGCAATACTGCCATCCGTAGCTCCTTCCAGACCATTATTGGTCAGTTTAGCTTGATTGATGACATCATTCAGACAGAAAATGTAATGAGGGACGTCATACCAACGACGAATAGTGTCGGAACACATCAAATCTCCCTTGCGGGTAACCAGTTCACCTTTTTCATTGGTATAATCCTCTTCTGCGTAAAGTTTGATATTTTGCCCGAAGAATTCAGAATCCGGATTATTACATTTCAGATTTTCCATGTGCATCCAGTTTCCGGTTTCTGCACTATGCCGCAAATCGGTTTGGTCCATTTTATCATTAACCGCCCACAGATTGTCTTGATAGAAAGTGGAAGTACGAAATGTAGATATACCACGTCCCAGTCCGCGCATATAATCATATTCCTTATGATACTTACCATCTTTGCGAGTATAGTTGGATAGAGCCTGCTTTCCATCAGGCATTTTGATTCTATTATCAAAGAAGAAAGGATACATAATACGCATAGTCAACATCGGGATGAATGATTCTTTTTCCGCTCCCCGGTTGGGCATACCCATAATCACTTCTTTGTTGGCGGCAATCAACTTGTTTTCCGGACGATGCAAATCCCAGATCACATTGCGGGTAATAGGCCATGCCGCAGGTTCGCCACCTTCAAAGAAGGTTCCGAAAGGCTCTTCCATCAAAGAATAGCCTGATTCATCAATTAAGATATCCAGCTGTTCCTTTGCCTTCCCGAATTCGCCAACAGACATATAGAGTTTGGAAAGCAACATACGGCAAGCACCTTTATTTACCATACCCACATAATCCATATCTTTCTGTTCAGGAACCCATTTTACAGCAAATTCCATATCTTCTACCATTTTTTTCAGAATAGCGTCACGGTGAGTAGATCGATAGTTCTGCTTAGGAACTTCCGGAAGTTTTGTCAACAAAGGTACATGTCCAAATTGAAAGACTAATGAATAATAGCGATAAGCCCGATGGAAATAGGCACGGCCGATATATTCGTTTTTCAATGTTTCATCCATCGGTACATCATCAATAAATGAAAGTATTGTATTAGCATTTCTAACACCTTCAAAATTTTGTCTCCAGAAGAAGTATATACTGTTTGTGCGTCCCAGATTCTTTTCGTCACTTTGGTCGCTGTTCGGCCTCAGCATATTGTCAACATTATCCAGCAATCCGCTTTTATCAGTCGCAGACGGCACCATCAAATCAGAAAAAGTATATTCTGTGGGCAGCGCTATCATCTCTCTGGCATCTTCGCTCACATAATTACGTTTAAGCTGACGGTCACAAATAGCCAATACGGATTTGATACCATTTTCCGTAGAAAACACAGTTTCCGGTTCAAACATCGTTTGAGGATCCGGATCTAAAAAACTTTCCGAACATCCGGTCAACATCAATGAAGTGCCCACAAATAAAGTGACACTTTTACAAATATATTTTTGAATATAATTTTTCATATACGTTTCTGTTTAAAAGATTAGAATGTTAAATTAAGTCCAAGCGTCCAAATACGAGATGCAAAATTGCCAGTTTCAGGGTCGCCATATCCTTCCCAATCTTTAGCCCATACAGCAGCATTACGAACAGAGCCATACACTTTCACACGATCGATTTGTATTTTTTCCGTCCAAGCCCTAGGCAATGTATAGCCGACAGATATATTTTCTAAACGAATGAAAGAACGATTATATAATTTACGTGCACCTTTTGCACCTTCCGGGCCTTGCGCCTCGATACGTGCATATTTATTAGTCGGATTGTCTACAGTCCAATATTCCTTCGCATTCTTGTTCACCAATCTATAAGTCATACCACCACCGTCGTCATCATTGTTCAAATACATACTTTCCAGACTCTTATGCCCCATACGAGAGTAAATATTCACCGAGAGAGTCAAATCTTTCCACAAGGTGAAATCATTACGCAATGCCCATGTAACCGGAGCGGCAGTTTGTCCTTGGAACACTTTATCATCATCATTATAGATCACCTTTACTAAATTACCGTCAGCATCGTACTGGTCGTTAGCCGGATTGTTCCATACTTTCGGGTCACCAGGAACCTGCCCGTATTTTTTAGCTTCTTCAACCTCATCTTTCTGCCAGATTCCCGTCACTTTATAATCCCAAATCGCACTAATAGGCTTATCGATAAACCATCCGGCTGCCACATAGTCCGCTTCTCTGGAACCTACCACAGTACCATTGGCATCTACAATATCCTGACGATCACCAAACAAATGTTTGATTCTGTTTTTATTATATGAAAGACTGAATGATGAACTCCATTGGAAATTTTTCTTATCAATATTCAGCGTATTCAATGCCACCTCAAAACCACTATTGTCCACCTGTCCCAAATTGGTAGTGATATTCTCAAATCCGGTGAAATTAGACAGAGGTTGTCTCATAATCATATCTTTGGTACTCATCCGATAATATTCCAATGTACCTGTGATACGGTCGTTCAAAAATCCAAAGTCCAATGCAAAGTTCCACGATTGTGTCTTTTCCCATTGCAGATTCGGGTTCTTCATACGTTGGGCCATCAAATAACGCATTAAATATAAGTCACCCGAAGAAACGATATAACCTTGCATCTTACCCCCCCCCGGATACAGATTGGCAAGTGCTTCGTAAGGATTTTCCAATGAGCGGTTACCATTTTTACCGTATGAAACACGCAGTTTACCACTATTCATGATATGAGCATATTTTTGGAAGAAATCCTCATTGGTGAATGACCATGCTATACCTCCCGAAGGAAACCATGCATAAGGATTATTTGCTCCGAAAGCCGAATAACCGTCACGTCTGATAGTACCGGTAACCATATAACGATCATCGTAAGAATAGAATGCACGTGCCATCAATGCATCAGCCGTTTGATGATTATCATCTGTTCTGAATGAGCTGACAGCCTTATCTCCATTCTGGGTGTTATGGAACCCAAGCGCGTCAGATGGCAAAATATTACGGGCTTCAATTCGGTCCGACCAATATTGGCGTTCTTCCGCTTCTTGCACAAGTGTCAGAATGACATGGTGCTTGTTGGCAAAAGTTTGATCCCAGGTAATCGTATTGTTCAGAGACCAGTTAAAACGTTTGGCCTGTTCCCGGTTTGTTCCACGGTCGTTAGGATTGGAATTAGGTCTTTCTGCAGACGTAAAATAGCGGTCGTAGAAAAATTGGAAACGGGGTGCAATATTAAACTGATAAGTGATGTTGAAAGGCAGTTTTACTTTAGCATTGAAAATCGTATTCAAGGTAGTATACCCTTTTTCCAATTGAATGTATTGCTTTTCAAAATACCAGTTTGTTTCATTAGCACGGTCATATTGATACATCAAGGGGTCTTGTGTATAGTTTCCGTTTTCGTCTTTCAGCATGGCATACGGGCTGTTTTCCATAAAACCACCTTTATCCATGCCGATTTCACCATCCGAACGATCTTGAAAGTTTATATTTGCACCCACTTCAAACCAATCGGTTACTTTTGCATTTAGTTTCAAGTTTGCACGGATAGCTCGATACGTATCGTCGACAAACGCGCCTTCATTGCGCAGATAGCCTAAAGACATGTAATAATCCACTTTATCGCCGGCACCGCTAATGCTTACATTATAGTCCTGGTTGAAACCTAATCGGAACGCTTCATCTTGCCAATCGACGGTCTTTCCCGACAAAAGATTGTCAAGTGCAGCCGTATCATATCTAAATCCCAAACGCCTTGCCCATATACTAAGATCAGATTCTCCTTCCCGATTGGTCGAATAATTACGCCACTGTTCCAAAGACACTCCCGACAAATTATTAGGATTCCGGAAATACTCCGGTTTTGAAGTATATTCATTACCAGGTCTTGAATAAGCTGCATATTCTCCTGTTTCAGCATTCACACCATAAGTGTTTTTTTCTTTCCAGTCTACATAGTGTTGCAGATATTCGTCCGTAGTTTGCCATCTATCACGATAGGCAGCCTTTTGAGTTAAACCTACGCTAGCTGTGAAATTAACAACAGGCTTGCCTTTTTTACCTTTTTTCGTTGTGATGATGATTACACCATTAGCAGCCTGTGCTCCATAAACGGCAGCTGCCGACGCATCTTTCAAAACGTCTATTTGTCCAATATCATCCGGATTAATTTCCGAGAGTTCTCCTTGAAAGAACATACCGTCGAGGATAATCAACGGATTGTTATGACCACCATCTGTATAAACGGAACGCTGTCCACGGATTTTCATCTCACCGCCGCCTTTTGCGCCAGCATCGCCTTCACCATAACCTACCACTAATCCCGGTGTTCCGCGTAAAATGTCTTGAACAGTTTTAGGATTTTCATTGGCAATCTTATCAGGACGAACTTGGACGACCGAACCAGTCAGGTCTTTTTTACGCATCGTACCATAACCCACTACAACTACTTCATCCAGCGTCTCTGAATCATCTTTCATCGTGACGTTAATCAGTTTTTTACCTGCTACCGGGATTTCTTGATTCTTATAACCAATATAACTGAATTTTAACACAGCATTTGAAGCCTTCACCACAATGCTGTAGAATCCGTTTAGATCGGTTACGGTTCCATTAGTAGTCCCTTTTTCCATCACATTTACTCCAATCAACGGTTCACCCGATTGATCTTTCACATATCCCGTAATTTTAGAACTTTGAGCCTGTACTGTACCAAGACAAAAAGTCACCAATAGTAAGAACAATCCTACCCGAGACGTGAAACCTTCTTTTTACTAAATAAATTTGAGTTAATATTATAAGATAATATTCAAGCTTACTTATATTGAACTTATCTACTTTCATCCGTATTATATTTAATAGCTATATTAATTAATATATAAATTCGCAACAAAAATAAAAAATGCAAGCTTATCTCAAATAGTATTTTTGTCTCAAAAAACAGAAAAATCAGGTCATAATCAATTTTGTAACATTTGTCCGTATTTAATAATTAATTTTGCTCGTCTACAGACTATCTATATCTTGACAGCTAGTTGGATAAGTATCGTTGGATATAGATGGCCAATATAGTATGGTGGATATATATGTCCAGCACGGTGAGTATATATTCAGCATGGTGGATATATATATACACGACATTGTGCATATATACCCACCAAGACTTTAGTTTGTTCGCTGTCAGCAGCAAACAAAGCAGTAGACAATATTTCTCCTATTGCCCCATTAGTTGTAACTACAGATATCTGTCGAGCACCTTCCACCAATTTTCCATCTCGAGGAGAAACAATATGCCGACGTTCAGGAGAGTCATTACCGGAGGTTGTAAGACACTCATTATGAAGAAGTATATTATTGACTTTCCATCCCGTTCCTACCGGATGATTACCTAAAGCAAGGACGGAACTGTTTCCCATATTTATCAATGCATTTTCTATCATGCACTCATTCAATATGCTTTTAATTGTTTCCAAAGCATACCCTTTGAGGAAACCAGATAAGTTGACAGCAACTCCCGGTTGTGAAAAATAGATACTATGATCTTCAACTGATAAATGGACCGATTGTATCGTGTTCTGATTGTAATTTTCTGAATGGACTGTAATATCAAAACACCCCAGAGTCTTCCCATTATATTCCAGACATAAATCAATCATTGAATAGAGTTCTTCGCTAAGAACGACTGGAGAAACAAAAGCTGTCCGGTTGACATAAGACAATTCACTGGCCGGATCATAAAAGTTCGCTATCTTTTCCAACCGACACAATGCATCATAAATACAATTGACCACAAACAACAATTCTCCTTCCGTTTTCTTGCTATACAGGATAATATCCACCCGTGTATGCATGGAAAGAAACCAGGCATAAAGCAGTCCATTACCTTCATGGGACGGCTTATACATATGTTGAATAGGAACTTGCATCGTATAGCAGGACAAATTAGGCACGGATTACCCGAATTACACGATTGCTATTTCATTAAAACAACCGTGAAACTCGCGCAATCCGTGCCTAAATAAAAAGTCATAAAGAATTTTAACGTATCTCCCACAATAATATGGAATACACCTTACTTCAGTTCTTTAATCTTCACGTTCTTGAACCACACTTCATCTCCGTGATCCTGAAGGAGTATATTTCCTTCCTCCGGATTTCCGAAATTAGGCCAGTTCTTATATTTGCTATATGCTACTAAAGCATTCCACATATCGTTGTTGCGATCATATTCAATCAATTTAACACCGTTCAACCAATGTTCCACATGATTGCCTTTTACGATAATGGTAGCAGTATTAAACTCTTTCTTATTGAAAGGTTTATTCTTAGGAGCCGGAATCAGGTCATACAACGAACCTAGCTTTCTGTTACCTTTCACACCCAGTTTCGCATCAGGATGTTTGTCATCATCAAGAATCTGGAATTCACAACCGATAGCAGAGCCTGCACCTTTATTCATATCCGGGTTTACGAAATATTTAATTCCGCTATTGGCACCTTCAGTAATCTTAAAATCTACTTTCAGAATAAAGTTCTTGTATTTACGGGTAGTCACAATATCACCGCCATTAGCAGATTCAGCGCCACCACTCTTCATTACTTTCAGAATTCCATCTTCTATCTTCCAGCCTTTTGCAGGGAAAGTAGAAAGCTTAGCTCCTCTCCATCCATCAGTAGTCTTACCATCCCATAATAGAGTCCATCCTTCTTTTGCTTCATTCGGAGAAATCGTGTTGGCAATCAGATTCACTTCCGGTGCAGCTTGCGCTTCCGGTGTCTGATAGCGTTCTACGTCTGTCGTACAAATGCGGATATCTTTCCAACTAACTGTTTTACCTTCATCTGCCGCATCTTTAATAGCATGCACTTGTAAAGCAATGAAACCCACAGGAGTCATATCATCCCAGATATTAGCACAAGGTACTCCGTTTATCCAAGTACGGATTGAGTTACCTACAGCCTCAATACGAGCTTTATTCCATGCATTATTCTTAAAAGCGGTTTTTGCCGACGGATTCAGCGTCAAAGGATAAAGCCAGTTTCTACGTGCCTCATCATAGATACCACCTGACCAAGCGCGTTTGGAAGGATCGATCTCAAACTGATAACCGTGTACACGACCCTTCTTATAATCTTTCTTGCTTTCACTACGAAGCTGTACTCCAGAATTTAAACCGTCATCTACCTTGAAGTCAAACTCAAGGATAAAGTCACCATAATTCTTTGTCGTTGCCAAAAAAGTATTGGGTGTTCCCATCTTAGATACACCGACAATGGCACCATCTACAATTTTATACTCGGCTTTGCCATTCAATTTCTTCCATCCTTTCAGGTTTTTCCCATTGAAAAGAGGTTCCCAATTCTGTGCGCCTAAAGAAGCGGCACAAAATAAAAGTAAAGTTAATACGATATTCTTCATAATCATTTATTAGTCTTTCCCATCTCTTTCTCTTGAAGAGAAGGAATGAAAAAGGCTGTTTCTATTTATTATAATTTATAAAATTCATCCCAACCTTTACGCGGTGGAAGTCCCGCCAGCATTGCATTAGCAAATTCATTATTTGTAATCTGCTTCGTACGAGGATCAAAGAACAACTGTGTATTAAGTCGTTGAGCCATCACCCCCAGTGAAAATACCTGACTCAACACTCCATTGATTTCGAACGGAGAGCGTGTCTTTTCAATACCGTTACATGCCAACAAGAAGTTCTCGAAGTGATTGGAAGGACTTTTAGGAACTTTCGGCAACTTGTCTGCCATCTCTTTTGCTTTCTCCTCCGGAATAATAGACAAAGTGCTTCCATGACTACCACCCTTAAAGATCAAATCCTTAGTATAAATGATCTTTCCGGGATTCAACTTAGATTTTGGAGTATCTCCCTGATTAGTTACCGGGATGTTCGGATCTAATCCCGAAACTCCATAACCGGCAGGAATAGGAGGAAGATTATCCAGACCATCATACCAGGTAATATCTACCGGTGGCATTCCTTTACGTTGCGGGAAACGGAAGAGAATCGTGGAAGAATACGGGAAGAAGTAATCATTATGCCCTTTTGCATATTGCATAGTGACTTCGTATGGCAATCCCAGTTCCAGGAATTCGTGAGCCGTGTCGAGGATATGTGCTCCCCAGTCGCCCAATGCCCCCATACCAAAATCATACCAACAACGCCATTGTCCCAAATGATAATCTTTATTATACTCGTGATAAGGAGTAACTCCGAGCCAAGTGTCCCAATCCAGATCTTTCGGCAGTTGCTGACCGGAAGGAAGTTTATAAATATTAGTGTCCCATTTATGCCAACGACGTGGGTTATTCATGTGGGCGGTGATAGCAGTAACGTCTTTGATAATTCCCGCATCCATCCAGGCTTTAAACTGAAAATAGTTTGCTTCAGAATGTCCCTGATTTCCTACTTGAGTAACCAGGTTCGGACGTTTAAGCGCAGCTTGCATCAACAGTTCCGCTTCATAGAAGGTACGTGCCAGCGGTTTCTCTACATATACGTGCTTTCCGGATGCCAAAGCCAGCATACTGATCGGGAAATGCGAATGGTCGGGAGTAGCAATTGCTACAGCATCAAATTCGTTACCGGCCTTATCAAACATTTGGCGAAAATCCCTAAACTGCTTTGCTTTCGGATATTTAGCCATTATCTTTTGTGTATGCTTGGCACCCATATCTACATCACATAAAGCCACCACTTCCACCATACCTGTCCGTGCAAAGTCTTCAATAATCTGCTCTCCACGGTTACCAATACCGATATAAGCAATCTTCACTTTGTCACCTCTTCCTTTTTTAGGTGAAGCAGTTTGCGCATGTAATAAATCACCGGTTCCCAATGCCAATCCGGCTGAAGCCATCGACATCGTTTTCAAAAAATCCCTTCGTGTTACCATAAATTATTTATTTTCATTGATATTGATTAAGTTCTTCTCTCAGATTTAATAATTCTTTTCCTGACTCATACATATCAATCATACATTCGCAGTTTTTCCCTGCCATATATTTTAATATAAGCTGCTTTTCGGTTATTCGGAAATATTCTTCATCATCGCATATTGCTATTGATAACATTGCATTCACCTCCTCATATCATAGTCTACTCTGTGTGTATATCGGCAGGTCATCAATTTTTTCATATATTATCCCATAATTATTATCCGTGTCTTGCAGTAAAGTTCAAGTGTTATTGCAGAATTGGGAATTTTGGAGCAGAATCAGGAATATTATATAACTTTTGATTTCATCATGGTTCAATAGTCATCCGAGATTCCCGTTTTGTAAACGAGTTTCACATTTTGAAAG
>ENA-ORTT01001726-ORTT01001726.1-human-gut-metagenome-genome-assembly--contig:-NODE-1726-length-20090-cov-9.791365_pt1 | contig 20090 bp, 16 predicted proteins | sample MGYA00242074_ERZ509197 | MGnify/ENA primary metagenome ERZ509197 (study PRJEB26280, sample SAMEA2338789) | human gut metagenome | biome: human gut; feature: human-associated habitat; material: faeces...
GCTGCGCGCGAAGATCGCCCTTGCGGCGGAAAAGGGCTTGCAGGGCATCGGCTTCTGGCAGGCGGGGCGGGAGCTCGCGCAGGCGTGGCCGCTGCTCGACGCGCTGCTGACGCTCGAAACCCTCTAAAAAATGCAAAAAACCGCCCAACGGGCGGCAAAGATTGACAAAATGCGGCAAAAACCGTAAAATAAAGGTAGGCGCTGTTGTAAACGGCGGTTAGCCACTCCCTTGCGAAAGGGGGTGATGCGGATGGGAAGAGGAAATGCTCTGCGTTTTCTTCTGTGTCTCGTCATTGTCCTCATGGTAATGACCTACATAGCCCCAAAAGCGTGTTAACCGCCCGGCGGCCACCGAGCGGTTAACATAGTATTGTTTTAACCAGCTTTGAGGGCTAACCGTCATGACAACAGCGCCCTTTTCTATCTCCATTATACCCCGCTTTCATGCGTTGTCAAGGCGGAAAATTTTTCCTCCGCTGCACCGGTTCGTCCCAAAAACCGCTTTACAGCTTTATAGCTGTAAACGGTCCGCGCAAATGCGTGGGCTGCACAAAATGAGGAGGAAAAACATGTACAACAACACCTATGAACGACCCAGAACCCAGATCGAAAAATGCGAGCACTTGGCGCGGATGAAATTCGAAAACCCGATCGAAAAGGCGCAGCGCGAGCGCGACGAGCGCGTCTACCGCTTTTCGAGCATCGACGAGGCCATCGGCGTGCTGAGCGTCGTGCGCCGCGCGTGGTGAAAGGGGAGGACGCGATGGGAAAAACAGCCAATTACGGCCTGCCCAAGTGGGAAAAGTCGGACTTTATCCAAATGTCCGACTTCAACGACCTGACGCACAAGCTGGACGCGGCGCTGAAAGCCAATGCGGACGCGGCGGCGGGCAAGGCGGAAGCGGAGACCGTGACCGCCATTGCGCAGACGATTGCCAACAGCAAGATTTGCCGCGCGAAGTTCGGCACATACACCGGCACCGGTCTATCGGGCCAAAATCACCCGAACAGCGTCGAATGCGGCTTTTGCCCCGCGGTGCTGGTGCTGTTCCGCGCGGACGGCGGCCAGAAAACGACGGTCATACGCGGCGTGACCGCCTGCTCGTCCGGCATCGGCTCCATGAACAATTACTATACATGGGGTGACAGCGGCGTGAGCCGGGTATCGCAGACGTTAGACAGCGACTCTGGCGGATATATGGCATCCTCGCAGTTCAACAGCAGCGGGAAAGAATATTGCTATCTTGTCCTCGGTTATGACGCGGACTGGATAAAGCAAAAAACAGCCCCGAGCCGAAAGGCTCGGGGCTGAAACTATTTTTGGGGTAGTTTTTTCGTTCAATTACTGAACGTTGTTGACGTAGCCAGTGTAAACATTGGCGCCATCAGCAAAGGTGAAGTCATCAGCATTGCTGCCGGTGAGCTCAACAGTAGCAACGAACTTGCAGCTGTTACCAGCGATGAAGGGGGCGTTGGTATCAACGACCTTAACATTGTACTCGGTACCAGCCTCGTTCAGCTTATACCACTCGATGTTGACAGTCTTAACGGTAGCAGTGCTGCCCGAGGTGAGACCATCAGTGTACGTAACATCCCAGTTGGAGATGGTGATATCCTTGAAGGACTGGGAAGAGGCAGCGGTAACAGTGCCGTTGGGCTTAACAGCGCTGATCTCACGCAGTTCATCAGCGGTGGTAGCTCTGTCAACAATGTTGGCATGGAGGATAGAGCCGCTGTACTCGCCGGAACCGGAGATGTAAGCGAGGTAGATCACCTTATCACCGAGGTTGGTGAACTCGCTGTTGATCTTGGAGGCGAAGTCTGCGTTGCTGACAACGGAGTACTTGGCGTCGTTGTGCGTGTAGACATTGCCCTCAAAGGTATCGGAAGAGGAACCCTGAATGGTGAGGACCTTAACGTCGTTGCGGTTCATATAGGCGGCAGCGAGCGGGTAGGTGACACCGTTGACAGACGCAGCGCGAATCGGGTCGGTGGAAGTGTACACCCAAGCGCTCGTGTAATCCTTGTCGAGGTAGCCGTTGCTCAGAGCGACACTGTAAATGGTGTTGGCATTGCCGCGACCGGTGGCCGTGTCGATGATGGTGTTCACGTTGCTGTTGTTCCAGCCGACAGCATAGATGACGGTCTTCTCACCGTCGAGGTAGCCGGGGGTGGTCCAAACGCCGGTCTCGTTGTTGAAGGAAGCCTGCTCGCCAGCATAGAAGAACACGCTGGTGACCTTGGACTCGGTGGGATCAGCCTTGATGAAGACATACTTGGCGAAGTCGTCGCTCATGACGTAGTCGACCTCATCATTCTGATAACGGTCGATCTTGTCGAAGCCGGTAACAGACTTGAAGGTATACGGGCTGGCAGTGGTGTCATCACCGGAGCGGATCAGGTACACAGTGTTGGAGTTGGCAACAAGGCCGCTGGTGATCTGGGTGTCCTTGTAAATAGCCAGGTTCTCGCTGTGGAGATTCTTGTAAGCGGCGGCAGTGCCGGCACCACTGACCTCAACAGCCTTGACAGTGCCGTCAGTCTGAGTGCTGAACTGGAACATATCGTCGTTCAGGATCTGAGCGCCGGTCTTGTCGGCACGGGCGTTCTGATCGATATAGTCGTCGATGTAGAAGTAGCTCGTGGGCGCGGTGCTGTAGGTATCGCCGGACATGACCTTAAGGGCAGCGGTGTTGTGGGACAGTTTGCCGCCCTTAGCGGTATACGTAGTGTTGCGGTTCTCGGCGGCAGCACCATTGTAGATGAGGGTGCTGATGTCGAGAACGGCGGTGGTGCCGTCCACATAGGTGACGTTGGCCTTTGCCACGCCGGAACCGTCAGCAGTGTTGCCGACCCACCAGATGGAGTTGATCACGCCGTAGCTGGTAGCAGCAGCGATCTCAACGTTACCGATCAGGTTGCCATACTGGTCGAGGAACCAGGTGTGGTTCTCGGTGGAGTTGCCAGCCTCGTCGAGGATGAACTTGACAGCATCATCATAGACAGTGCCAGGTGCCAGCAACATTGTGCTGCTCGTTGTTCCAGTAGATGATGGTCTGAGCGCCGTCAACAGAAGTGGCCTTGGAAACGATCTCGCCGTACTTGTCAGCACCGGTCTTGATGAGGCCGCTCTCGGTAGCGCTGTTAACAGCGTTGGTGAAGGCGTTCAGGAGAACGTAATCGCCGACAGCATACGGATACGCATCCTCGCCGTTGGTGAGGGTGAGCGTGGTAGCAGTAGTGGAGCCCTTGGTGGCATAGACATCGAGCTTGATGGTAGCCTCGGTGCGCAGGTGGCCCTGAGCGTCATAAGCGGCAGGAGCAACATAGGTGACCTTGGCGAGGAAGGTGTCGATCATGACGATAACGTCATCATCTTCTTGCGGCCGAACACCCGCCGTCTCTCCCGCTTTCCCGTGATTGCTGCCAAAATTTGCAAATCCTCAAATTGTTGCAGAAACAATAGAAAATAACCAAAATGCAGCAGAATAAAGGAAAAATCGGTCGATTCAGCGGATATCGCATCCCCTTAGCGACGCGGAAAAAGCCCGCCGCGCAATGGCTCGCGGGCGCGGCGGGTAGCGGTTTGGTAGCGATTTGCCGGAAACGGGGGTTTGGCGGGGCGAAAAAAGCCTGATTTTGCAATGGTTTGCGGGCGCGAAGGGCCTGGTAGCGGTTTGGTAGCGGTCCGCAGCTACCACGATTTTTAGCACTCTCGGCGCAAGAGTGCTAAAGTTAAAAGTTTGTTCATCAAAAGATGTATTTTTGTTCACAGGGCGTGCCTATACTCATAATTGTTCCGAGGGGAACGAAAGAAACGTAAACCACGCGGGCTGCAAGAGCGGCTCGCCAGAATAGATTTGGAGGCTTTGTATTATGTTTGAACTGAGACCTTTTGAACGCAGAAACAACCACATTGCGGCTTATGATCCCTGGGATCAGATGGAGCGCGCATTCTTCGGTGACGGCTCGTGGGGCCGCGGGCTGAGCGAGTTTAAGACCGACATTCAGGACAAGGGCGACAGTTACCTGCTGGAAGCTGATTTGCCGGGCTTCAAGAAAGAGGACATCCACGTCGATGTGGACGGCGACACGATGACCATTCGCGCCGAGCGCCACAGCGAGCACGAGGATCAGGACAAGAAGGGCAATTACGTCCGCTGCGAGCGCAGCTACGGCAGCTACCAGCGCGCGTTCGACATCAGCGGCGTCGAGGTCGCGAATATCTCCGCGCAGTACAATGACGGCGTGCTCAAGCTGAACATGCCGAAGAAGAGCGCCGTGGTGAACGCGAAGCAGATCGAGATTCAGTAAAGAACTTCAAAAAAGGCGGCGAAAGCCGCCTTTTTTGATTTTGGATTGCACGCCGCGGCAGCGCACGCGCCGTAGGCGCGCACGTTTGCGGCGTGAGAGGCGTTTTTTGTCACGCACACGCCCCAGGGCGGCTTCTCTTGCCGCTTTGCGGCAATTCACCTTCTGTCGCGACAAAAAACGATCAAGATCATTGCGCGCCTGCGGGCGCGAATTTTTTGGGGTTGTAGGGGGTTGTGCAAAAAATATTGGCGAAAGTCCGCTCAGGTGAGCGGGCTTTCCTTTTTTTCGGCGGGCCGCGGCTGGAAAAGGGAAATTTCGCTCCCCGCGCGGCGGCGCGGACTACTGTTACTTGCCGCCTGACCGCTGCGCGGGTCATCAGAACACAAAAAGCGGCTTAGGCCGCTTTTTTCATATTTGTGCTTATATATTATATGTATGTGGTGGCGGATAATGGGGTTTTCTGTGGTTTTATGTCAAGCTGTAACAAGACTGGCGGTTTGTTACAAGTGTGTTACAGATGGGGCGAAAGCGTTGACTTGAAATTTTGCTTGTGGTAAGGTGACAGTGCAGAAAGGGTGGGGAACGGTGCGTTCCCGACTTAGTTACGGGATCGGCATGCCACGGTAAGTAAGCCGAGAAACGCCGAAACTTGCTCCTTTCTGACAAACGAACCATCTTTAAGGGGATGCGATAGCAACTAAAATCGCGCGTTTTCCTGCAAAACGGTCAAAAATGCAAGAAATTCGAAATGTTTTGCAACTTTTTCGGTCAACTTTCATTTTCGCCCGCGAACAGCAAAATGCCCGCTTTTCGCTGCCGGAGCGCTCCAAAGGGATGGAAATTTATGAAAGGAGAGTAACATCTATGAAAAAGTTACTCGCAATGGTGCTGGCTCTGGTCATGACTCTGTCTCTGGCCGTCAGCGCCAACGCCTTCAAGGATGACAAGAGCATCAGCGATGATTACGCTGAGTCTGTTGCCGTTCTGAATGGCATGGGTGTGTTCAAGGGTTATGAGGATGGTTCCTTCAAGCCCGAGGGCAACATCACCCGCGCTGAGGTAGCTACGATCGTCTATCGTATCTACACTGCCGACGTCGCCAAGAACGATAAGTCCGGCCTCTATGCCACTTATAACAAGTTCAGCGACATGGCTGGTGCCGGTTGGGCTCAGGGCTACATCGGCTACTGCGCCAACGCCTCCCTCGTCAAGGGCTATCCCGATGGCACCTTCAAGCCGTCCGGCAAGGTCACCGGCTATGAAGTCCTCGCCATGATCCTCCGCGCTGTCGGTTACGACAAGAACAACGAGTTCTCTGGCGCTGACTGGGCGCTCCATGTTGCGCAGACCGCGCAGCAGCTCGGCGTTCTGGACAGAGTGGCGAAGACCACCGACCTGAACGCTCCCGCTTCCCGTGAGCTGGTCGCTGAGCTCCTGTTCCAGGGCATCCAGAAGGCTCAGGTCACCTACACCCCGGCCTTCGGCTATGTGACCGATAAGGTCATCGGTGCCAAGAACAACAGCCTCGGTGAGAAGAACTTCAAGCTCGACTCTGCTAAGTCCTCCGACAAGTGGGGCCGTCCCGCCACCAAGTGGACCTACAACACCGGCGACAAGGCCACTACCTTCGTTGAGAAGCCCGACCTGACCTACACCAAGGCCGTTACTGAGTGCGACGTCGCTCACGACGCCGGCCTGAAGGTCGACACCGCTTACACCCTGTATGTCAACGGCCAGAAGCAGCCCACGACCTACACGGTCAACCTGACCGACACCGTCACCAAGATGGGTGCTCAGGGCCGTCTGGTTGAGGTCTATGACGATACCATCGTCATGATCGACACCTTCCTCGCCAAGGTCACCTATGTTGCTCCCGCGGCTTATGACGCTCAGGGCCACCTGCGCACCGAGGCTACCATCAAGCTCGATGTCTATGCCACCAAGGGCTCCACTACTGCTACCACGCTCACCCTCACCAACGGCGAGGATGCGTATCCGTATGCTGTCGGCGATTACGTTCTCCTGAACGCCTACACCAACGCTGCTAACAACGCTACCGAGAGCGGCCTCATCAAGACCGGCGCTGACAAGTACGGCGAGATCGTTTCCAAGGCCACTTCCATTGACGGCGCTCAGAGCGTGATCTACTACAACGCCAAGCAGCACAACGTCGAGGGCACTGTCTATGACGATGCTGCCAAGTTCTACTTCGACAACGCGGTGGCCAGCACCAACAAGTTCACCTGGTTCTTCGATCAGTACAACAACCTCATCGGTAACGTTGAGATCGCTGCCGCTACCAGCTACGGCGTCATCAACTCCATCTGGTGGGCTGGCAACGCTGCGGACGGTTCCGGCGTTGCTAAGGCGAATGTCACCTACATGGACGGCACCACCGCTGTGGTCGACCTGAGCAAGATGACCTACTTCGACGATACTGCTTCCGGCGTTGTGGCCCCCAAGACTGCGAGCGGCAAGGTCACCCACAGCACCGGCATCCAGAACAAGGTCATGAAGGTTGATGGTGACTACTTCTACGTTGACTCCTACATCAACACCAACGCTGTCTGTGATGTCAACGGTATCCTGAACGGCCACCTCTTCCAGTTCACCACCCAGGCAAACGGCACTCTCGCCGCTGTCGAAGTCGCTACCGGTGTTGACGCCAAGTTCTTCAACGAGAACCTGTTCGTCAGCAAGAACACCCAGTACAACGGCAAAAACCTGATCGTTGACGATGCCACCGTCTTCCTGGTCCGCAACAACACTACCAATCCCTACACCTTCAAGTCCATCGTTGGTCTCGGCAACATCGACAACTATGCTCAGGCTGAGGTCGACTTCGTCGATCTGAACGGTGATAAGGTCGCCGATTACGTCTACGTCATCGCCGATCCCGTTGCCGCCAAGGTCACCAGCCTCTTCTACTATGCCAACGAGCAGGTCTCCTATGACGCCAAGACCGGTGTCTACACCATCCCCGGCTACGTTGACGGCGTGAAGGGCAACATCTACGGCTCCAAGGACGACACTATCGTCCTCACCCTGCTCAACGCCCTCAGAACCCAGGCTACCAATAAGGTCGCCGGCGGTCTCTTCAAGGTCGCTCTGAGCAACAACTACGTCAAGGATTATGTCGCCATCGCTGCGATCGGCACTGAGTCCTCCACCACCGCTGCCATCACCGCCTTCACCGGCTATCCCATGGCTGCTGCCTACACCGGCTACACCGTTAAGGTCGACTCCATCGTGGGCGCTGACAAGGACACCTACAAGAACTCTGTCTACACCGACTATGTCGATGGCACCATCACTGGCGACAAGTTCTACACGGTTTCCGGCAACGGCGTTGACGGCCTGACCAAGATGCCTCTGGCTCTCGGCGATGTCACCACGCAGAACGTCATCGTTGTTTACAACGCTGATCCCGCTGGCACCTCCGCCACCCTCAACCGTCTGGCGCTCCAGGTTTACGCTGTGAACAAGGTCGACACCTCCACCAACCCCGATCCTCTTGCTACCTCTTACACCTACACCCTGAACATCGTGAATAAGGACACCGGTGATGTTCTCCAGTCCTACGCCAAGACTGTTAAGAATCCCGTTAATGGCACCTACACCATCACCCTTAATGGTGCTGCTACTGAGTTCGGCGTCTCTACCGCCAAGCTCACCGCTTTCGGTCCCGACTTCATCACCCTCACCATCGACAGCACTGTTGGCAAGCTCACTGATTCTGGTGTTCTCAACGCTTACTACGCCAACTAATCATTGACGTAAGCGCAAAAAATCTCTGAATAGAGTTTCAGCCCCCGGCTCTTTTGAGCCGGGGGCTGTTTTTTGTTTTTCTGCGTCTCAGTCCGCGTCACAGCCGAGCACCACATAATAATATGTTTTGCCCGCCTCATTGAACTGGATGGCAGGCGGGGCGAAATACTGATCCTCTTCCTGCTGGCAGAACCAGCTTACGCTGCTGTTGTCCCATATCGCCGCGTTGCCCCGGTTATTCGAGTTGTAAAACCCGCTGACACCGCGCAGCGCCCAGTGCTGCGTGTCGCTCTGCTCGCTCACCATCACAAGCAGCGGGTAAAAGCCGCAGTCGATCTTGTTGGGATTTTCCGCGCCGCTCAGACCATTGCCGGCGTAGCTGCCGTATTTGATGCGGCAGATTTTGCCGTTTGCGATCGTCTGCGCCAATGCCGTGATGCGCTCCGCCGCCGTGCCGTCGGCCTCGCTGCGCGCGTCGGTCTCCGCCTTGAGCGCCGCGTCGATGCTCGCAAACGCCCCGTTAAAGTCGTCCATCTTGATCTGATCCGCCTTGACCCATTGCGGCAGGTCGAAATTTGTCGTCTTGTCCATGCGCTTTCCCCCAAAATATAATGTTGGAAAAGGCAGCCCACACCCCCCTGCAAACGCGGGAACACTGATGCATGATTTGCCTTTTCATGATACGCCGTATCATGAAGAAACGTTGCACACAACGCGGCAAAAAGTTGTACCGCCTCTCGGTATTAGAATTCACGATACCACAAATTGCCGCGTTTTGTGCAACGATCGCCGTTGTGCGCGGGAACTTTTTCGGCTATCATACGTCTATAGAAGTATCCGAAAGAAATGAGGAACGAACGATGAAGAAGCTCCTTTCCCTTCTGCTCCCGCTCGCGCTCCTGCTCTCCCTGACCGCCTGCGGCGAAAAAAGCGCAGACGAGGCCGCGCGCCAAACCCCGCCGACACTGACGGTGACAAGTGCAAACGCTTGCAGCGTCACCCTCAAAAGCAGCAGCTACGACTGGACCTACACCCAGGGCCTACAGAGCATGACCGTCATTGCCTGCGGCGCGCACCCGCTGGACGAAACCTCCCGTGACATCACGCCTGTACTGGAAATGCCCTTTGCAGTATCAGCCGCCTATCTCTACACCGTAACGCTCGATTTCGGCGATAATTCGCCCGATTCCGTCAGTCTCCGCTGCTGGCCGTCCGATGCCTGGGGCAGCACCGGCATGCCGTCCGAGACCGTGACCGCCCAGCGGCAGGATAACGGCACATTCCGCGCAGAACTGCCGCAAAGCGACGGCATTTTCGCCGTCGACGCGCTCTGGGACGGCAGCAGTGCGACCTACACCTTCTGCACGCAGGCGGAGGGGAGCGAAGAGCTCCACCCGGGCGCGGTGCTCAGCATCGGCGAGAGCGAAGACATCCGCAAGATCGACATCTCGTGGCGCAGCGGCAGCGTGAACATCTATACCGCCGAGCAGAGCGCGCAGATCAGCGTGAAGGAGGAATCCGCCGCGCCGCTCGCCGAGAGCGAGAAGATGGTCTGCGCGATCGACGGCGACACGCTGCGCATCCGCTTCCTCGGCGACGCTTACCGCGGCAGCTACGACGGGGAAAAGCACCTCGACGTGGGACTTCCGAGGGAACTGGTCAGCGCCGGTCACTTTGAGGAGATAAAAGTCGAAACAACGGACGCCTACGCCTACGTGAGCGCCGATGCGCAGAAGATCGAGCTTTCGACGCTCAGCGGCGATGCGCGCGTGATGTGCGCGAACTGCCCGGAGGTGGAGATCGAGACCACGAGCGGCAATGCCGGTGTGGTGGACGGCACGTGGGCAAGGGTCGATATTTCGACGCTCTCCGGCGCGATCGAGCTGGCGGGCGATGCGGAGAGCGCCGAGATCGAAACCGCGAGCGGCAAGGTGGATATCGCCGGCGCGCTCGGCGCGCTGGACTTCGAAAGCGTTAGCGGCAACCTGATTTTGGCTACCGAGCGTGCGCTGCGCCTTGATGCCGAAACGGAGAGCGGCAGCATCTATCTGACCCTTCCCGCGCAGGACGGCTTTACTCTCGACTATGAAACGAAAAGCGGCGCGTTCCGCTCCGCGCTCACCGAGCGCGAAGGAGCGCTCATCGCCTGCGGCGACCACGAAGCGTACTACACCGTGCCCGCGCTCGAGGGCGGCGCGGTGAGCGAGCTTACAATCGAAACGATGAGCGGCGAGGTGACGATTGGAGCCTCTTCCTCTGGAAGCAACTGAAACGAAGAAAAAAGAGAGCGGCAGCGCCGCTCTCTTTTTTTCGTTATTTCTCGTCGATTGCAAGCCACGTCTGGTCGAAGCCGTAGGGGAGCAGCTCTTTGATGTGCAGGTGCTTTTCCTCGTTGTCCTTGTTCAGGCACACGACCTCCATGTCGGGCCCGAACTCGTAGAGCACCTGACGGCACGCACCGCAGGGGTAGCAGTAGTCGTCGCTGCGCCCAGCGATGACGATGCGCTTGAAGCGCCGGTGCCCCTCGCTCACGGCCTTAAACGCCGCGGTGCGCTCGGCGCAGTTCGTCAGGCCGTAGCTCGAATTTTCGATGTTGCAGCCGGTGAAGACCGCGCCGTCCTCACATTCGAGCGCCGCGCCCACGGGGAAGTGGGAATACGGCACATACGCCATGTCCAGCATGGCGACGGCCTTCGCCTTGAGTTCTTCTAACGTTGCCATAATAACGCCTCCTCACCAGTCTACGCCAAGATCGGGACGGACTTGCGTATCCATGATGTCCTCGGCGTTATAGAATTGCAGATAGCGGCTGCGCGAGTGGCGCAGCGTGGTGCCGTCCGGATGCAGACGGTCGCAGATGACGGCGGAAATGTCGGGCTTCACATAGCTGAACGAACTCGTGCCGACGCTCGCGAAGATGCGGAAGCCCTGGCTTTGCAGGTACTGGAAGCGCTCGCCGGTCTGGTGCCAGTCGTCACCGTCGGGACGGCCGCCGTGGGGGTAGAACAGAATCTGCGTCGGACCGACGAGCGAGCCGACCTCGTCCGCCCAGCGCTCGGTGTCGTTGATGACGGTCTGGAGCGGCTTGGTGTCGAGGCGGATGTGGCCCCAGGTGTGGCTGCCGAACGTCCAACCCGTTTCCTTGAGCCGCTCGATGACGGGCTTGACGGCCTCGATCTCGCTCGCGCGGTAGGCATCGAACGCGGGGCGGTCGGGCGAATCTGCCGCGATGTCACGGTCATCCTGCGTGCGGTAGCCGAGTATCCCCTGATAGCCCGTCAGTGAGAAGATGGCCTTCGCGCCGTTGAGTGAAAAGTCGGGGTGCTCGTAGACAAACTGGTCGAGAATGGGCGTCGCGTCGAGTTCCTTGGTCAAAAAGGTCTCATTTGTGTACGGATCGGTGCACTGCGCCCAGATCTCGCCGTCCTCGCCGACGACGAGCTTGCTCGTGAAGCCCTCGTCGAGCATGTAGGGGTAGTAGTTCACGTCGTCAAAGCTGATGACGAGCGGCTTTTTGCCCTCTGGCAGCATCAGGGTGTTTCGCACCATATGCGTGCCGGACTCGTCCGTCACCTCGCTCCAGACGTCCTCCATCGCGACTAAGATGTAGCCCTTGTCGTACACGGACTGCAAAATTTTGTTGTATTCGTCGACCGTCACCATCCAGTCGTCGAGGCCGTAGCGCTGGTCCTGCGAGGCATTGCAGTCGTGAAACGCCCACTGCGGATAGGCGATGATCGGGTGGAAAAAGAGGTGCTCCACCACCTGATCCGGCCCCCAGGCCTGCGTGAGCTGGTCCTCGGACCAGTAGCTGCGCACGGCGTCGTAGGGGTCAGTTGTATCGTCAGTATTGTTGTCGGTGTCGCTGCCATTCTCGTCCGTGACGGTCTGATCGTCGCCGTCGGACGGCGTCGTCTTATCGCCGCAGGCGGTCAGCAGCGACAGTACCATCAGCGCGCTGAGCAGCAGCGCAAAAAAGTGTTTCATGTCAAAATCTCCTCTCTCAAAACTGCGCGGTCATTATAGCAGACTTCACTTCTTTTGACTACGCTTTTCGAGCTTTTGTTCCCATTTGTAACTATTTACCACAAATAATGAAAGCGTCACAGCTTTTCGCATCCGCAGACGCGAAATGATTTCGAATCGTTTTTTGGCGCGACATGCGCGTGCCAAAAAACTCTTCTCGCTCCGCGCGTGTCGAAGCCGCCCTTTGGGCGGCAAGGCACGAAGCGGAGTGCAATTCTCAAAAAACAAGGGACACGGTTTCCGTGTCCCTTGTTTTTTGAAGAATTAGAAGTCTGCGTTGCCCACGGTGCGGGGATGCAGCTCCACGTCGCGGATGTTGCCGATGCCCGTTAAATACATCACCATGCGCTCGAAGCCGAGGCCGAAGCCCGCGTGACGGCAGGAGCCGTAGCGGCGCAGGTCGCAGTACCACCAGTAGTCCTCGGGATTCATGCCGAGCTCGCGGATGCGCTTTTCGAGCAGCTCGATGCGCTCCTCGCGCTGGCTGCCGCCGATGATCTCGCCGATGCCCGGAACGAGGCAGTCCGCCGCGGCGACGGTCTTGCCGTCGTCATTCAAACGCATATAGAATGCCTTGATCTCCTGCGGATAGTCCGTGACGAACACGGGGCGCTTGAAGATCTGCTCGGTGAGGTAACGCTCATGCTCAGTCTGCAGGTCGATGCCCCACTCGACGGGGTAGTCGAACTTCTGGCCGCTCTCCTTTAAGAGCTTGACGGCCTCGGTATACGTCACGCGGCCAAAGTCGGAACTCTCGACGTGCTGGAGACGCTCAAGAAGGCCCTTATCGACAAAGCTGTTGAAAAACACAAGATCATCCGGGCAGCGCTCCATCACGCGGCGGATGATATGCTTGACCATCGCCTCCATGACCTCAAGGTCGCCGTCGAGGTCGCAGAACGCCATCTCCGGCTCGATCATCCAGAACTCGGCGGCGTGGCGCGCGGTGTTGGAATTCTCGGCGCGGAACGTGGGGCCGAAGGTGTAAACGTCGCCGAACGCCATGGCGAAGTTCTCGGCGTTGAGCTGGCCGGAGACGGTCAGGCTCGTCTTCTTGCCGAAAAAGTCCTTGCTGTAATCGACCTTGCCGTCGGGCGTTCTCGGCGGGTTCTCCAGATCCAGCGTCGTGACCTGGAACATCTCGCCCGCGCCCTCGCAGTCAGAGCCGGTGATGATGGGGGTGTTGACGTAGACGAAGCCGCGGCTCTGGAAGAACTCGTGCACGGCGTAGGCCGCCGCGCTTCTCACACGGAACGCCGCGGAGAAGAGGTTCGTGCGCGGGCGCAGATGCTGAATGGTGCGCAGATATTCGACGCTGTGGCGCTTTTTCTGCAGGGGATAGTCGGGGGAGGACACGCCCTCGACCTCGATCTCTGTTGCCTTGACTTCGAGCGGCTGCTTGGCCTCGGGCGTCAGCACGACGGTGCCGCGCACGATGAGCGCGGCGCCCACGTTCTGCGCGGCGATCTCCTTATAATTAGAAAGAGAATTCGCATCCATCACGACCTGCAAATTGCGGAAGCACGAGCCGTCGTTCAGCTCGATGAATCCGAAGGTCTTCATATCGCGGATGGTCTTCGCCCAGCCGCATACGGTGACGCTTGCGCCGCCGTACTGCTCTTTGTCGGCGAAGAGCGCGGCAATTCTCACTCGTTCCATAATAATTTTCCTTCCTTTTGTGGGTTTTCACGGGATAATAGAGGTATTATATGCCACTTCCCGTGTAAATTCAAGCCCCGCTTTGTATTGACTTTTGACAAGTTGTATGTTATGATGCAATCTTACCTCAAAAGGTAAACGTGAAACTTTCACCTATTACTTTACAGGAGGATTTTAACGATGAACAAGTATCTGGATATCGCCCCCGAGGTTGCCGAGGCCCTTGCCGCCGGTAAGCCCGTCGTGGCGCTCGAATCCACCATCATTTCCCACGGCATGCCCTATCCCCAGAACGTTGAGACCGCGCTCAAGGTCGAGAGCATCATCCGCGAATGCGGCGCGGTCCCCGCGACCATCGCCATCATCGGCGGCCGCCTGAAGGCCGGCCTCACCGCCGAGGAGATCGAGTATCTGGGCAAGAAGGGCCAGGACGTGACCAAGGCCAGCCGCCGGGATCTGGCGGTGCTGGTCTCCCGCAAGGCCGACGGCGCCACCACCGTCACCACCACCATGATGATCGCCCACATGGCAGGCATCCAGGTGTTCGCCACCGGCGGCATCGGCGGCGTGCATCGCGGTGCCGAGACGACCATGGACATCTCTGCCGACCTTGAAGAGCTGGCCAACACCTCCGTCATGGTCGTGTGCGCGGGCGCGAAGTCCATTCTCGACCTCGGATTGACGCTCGAATATCTCGAGACCCACGGCGTGACCGTCATCGGCTACGGCACGAGCGAGCTGCCTGCGTTCTACACGCGCAAGTCCGGCTTTGGCGTCGACTACGAGCTCGACACGCCCGAGCAGCTGGCCAAGGCGTTCCACGTCAAGCGCGAGCTGGGTCTGCGCGGCGGTCTTCTCGTCACGAACCCGATTCCCGAAGAGTACTCCATGGACAAGGAAGTCATCGACAAGGCCATTGCCGAGGCCGTCGAGGACGCGAAGAAGGACGGCATCCACGGCAAGGCCACGACGCCGTATCTGCTCGCCAAGATCAAGGACCTGACCGGCGGCGACAGCCTGGATTCCAACATCCAGCTCGTGTTCAACAACGCGCGCCTCGGCGCGGCGGCGGCTGTGGAGCTCAGCAAGCTCGAAAAGTGAGATATTTTGTCATCTATCTCGCCGCGATCAATATTCTGACGTTCTGCGTCTACGGCGCAGACAAGCGCCGCGCCAAAATTCAGGGCGCGCGGCGCGTGCCCGAAAAGACTCTATTTGCACTCGCGCTGCTGCTCGGCAGCGCGGGTGCTCTTTTCGCAATGAGGGTCTTTCACCACAAAACGCGGCACTGGTACTTCAAGTTCGGCATTCCGGCGATCTTACTTGCGCAGATCGCTCTGGGGGTGTTCGTGTATGTGCGTTTTTTCGCGGCGTAAAAAATTTTTGGGAAATTTTCGGGTTTCGTGAAACAAAACAGACGTTTCTTGCGTCTAATTAAGGAAGCAAAGGGAAACTGGGCGAAGAGGGAAGATAAAGAATTTATGAATTTTCCATTTTCCTGTTCCCTTATTTCCCGCGGCATGGTAAAATGTATGTGTATGAGAAAGGCTCTGTGCGCGCGGAGCCGACAACAACAAACACGAAAGGATGAAGATCACATGAAAAAATTTCTCTCCTTGCTATTGGCTCTGACATTGGTCCTGAGCCTCGTCGTCGTGCCTGCAAGGGCGGACGCGCATGCGGATGGCTATGCCATAACCGGCAAAGCAACGATTAGCGCATCCGCTTCTACTTCCGTTGATAGGGGCACCGAGATTACGTTTACGCTGGACACATCTAGCCTTGGTGTCACCAAGACCGAGGACGGTACTACAACCCCGCTTGACAGCGAAACCGGCTACCGCTTTGACTATGTCTGGTCCGGCGCCACCGCGCAGGGCAACGGTCTGAGCGCAAAGGTCACCCCGATGACGCCCGGAAAGCTTAACCCCTCCTGCACCATCAAGGCGATCGTCGGCAGCACTGTCGTTGCGCAGCAGGTCGTCGCTCTTGCCAAGGAAATCACTGTCAATGACAGGCTCCTCCCGGGCGACATCACCACCGTCACCTTCAACAACAGAACCTATTCTGTGACGGACGGCGCGGTCAACATCTCCCTTCTTGATAAAGAAAAGATCGATGCCGCCGACAACAAGTGGTCTGCCGCCGCAACTGGCTATGTGATCGATAATACGACGAACAAGCCCACCTATAACGCTTCCACAGGTAAACTGACGGTGAAGACGACGGCAACGACTCCGCTTTCAACCGAAATCACAGTTACGACTACGGCAGCCACCGTGACCGCAAAGGCAAGCCTTACCGAGGTCATCTCCGGCGGCAAGACCACGCTCACCGCCACCTCCACCGGTCTCAGCAACGCCGCCACTTATGCGTGGTTCTACAAGATCGGTGACAGTAAAGAGTTTCCGATCGGCACGGGCAAGTCCCTCGTCTGGACGGTCCCCGCAAACGTTACGACCGCGACCGACTACTCTGTTTACTGCAAGGCAAGCGAGGGCGATAAGCTCGCTAAGACGAGTGACCCCATCACGGTCAAGAGCCTTCCCGATACCTATACCTTCACTGTCGTCCCCGCAAGCGTTACGCTGACGCAGATCGGTCAGACCGCGACTTTGGCGGCGAACTTTGTGAATACCTCATCTCCCGCTAGCCTGGTCGTCCCGACCTACTCCTTTGTTTCCGCCAACCTCAACATCGCAACTGTGACGAACCAGACGACCGCCGCGCCGACGGTAACGCTCGGAGCAAGCGGCTCTACCACTGTCACCGCAAAGGCGACCTATAAGGGCAAGGACTATGTGCAGAACATCCCCGTTACCGGCGCCCTGATCGAGGCGACCCTCAGTGCTGTTCAGAACGGCACTTCTGTGAACTACAGCTACAGTGATCTTGTCAACGCCGCGCAGGCCGCCATCAACAAGACCTACAGCACCGCCTACACCTACGAGACCGTCTATTCCCTCAGCGGCGTCACTCAGGTCGCCTCTACCGCTGCCTACGGTGTCGGCACGAGCAATGCTTCGTACAACTATCCCACCGGCGGCTCCGGCTATCTTTACTTCAAGGCAAACCTCTCCGGCATCGGCACTGCAAAGTTCACCGCCACCGTGACCACCCGCGTTGCCAATTCTAACGTTCCCAAGACCTACAGCGTTACGTTTAACGTTCCCGTAACGCCCAGCTCGACCACCTATGCCGACCAGTATCCCGAGCCGGTCGCGGCTTACGGCAACACCTATCGCTATTACGTTCAGGTTCCCTCCGGCGCAAGGTATTACTATGTTGCCGGTGTGAACACCGAGCCTGTCGACTGGAACAACGGCAGCACCCAGAAATACTATCCCACCACTGCCGCCGCCAATCTCTATTCCCTGACCGACACCAACTTCATCAATGGCAAGTGCACGCTGTATGTCGTGACGCAGGGCACCGACAATAGGCTCTACTGCGGCACCATCAGCGTCTACCAGAAGAACTACAACATCAACTACAACGGCGTGGCCGGTGAGACCGTCCAGTTCGCGCAGAGCGACTTCAACGACTTCATGAACAAGGTCGCTGAGGCCCGCGGCGACGCCAGCAAGAGCAAGTCCTATCCCTATGTCACCTTCGATTATGTGTCCTTCTCCCTGCCCACCACCGCGCAGGGCACGCTGTACTATGGCGGCACCGCCATGTCCACCAGCAATTCCTCCGGCGCGTTCAACACCCGCACCAAGGTCACCAACCTCGATAGCGTGACGTTCGTCCCCAACGACAAGACCACCGCGAAGACCATCACGCTGAACTTCACCCTGTACGCGACCCGCTATTCCAGCTCCTCCACGAGCCGCGGCACGACCGTGAGCTACTCCGGCAGCGTCGTCGTCAACCTCGTGCGCGAGGACATCAAGTACACCGTCTCTCAGGGCGACAGCGTCCGCTTCGACGAGAGCGACTTCCTCAGCTACCTGCGCTCCACCAAGGGCTACAGCAGCAACTACACCATCGACTACGTGACCTTTGACCAGAGCGCCGTCTCCGCCGTCAACGAAGGCTCGCTCTACACCTACTACAACGGCTACAACTACGGCGGCTCCATCAAGACGACTGACAAGTTCTACTACAGCGCCACCGCCAGCCAGAACGCGATCAGCGACGTCGCGTTCCTTGCCAGCCGCTACGCCAAGACCGGCGAGACCGTCTACATCCCGTTCACCATCTACGCCCGCTACGGCACGACCGGCACCGGCACCCGCCAGCTCACCGGCACCGTGGCCATCAAGATCGGCCAGACGATGAACTTCATCGACGTCAAGACCACCGACTACTTCTACAACTCCGTCAAGTGGGCCGTCGGCAAGAACATCACCAACGGCACGTCCAGCACCACCTTCTCCCCGTACAAGTCCTGCACCCGCGCCGAGATCGTGACGTTCCTGTGGCGCGCCGCCGGCAGCCCGGAGCCGACCACCACCCGCAACCCGTTCCGTGATGTCAACGCCGTCACGCACTCGAGCTACTACAAGGCCATCCTGTGGGCCAGCCAGAAGGGCATCACCTCCGGCACCAGCACCACGGCGTTCTCCCCCGATCAGGTCTGCACCCGTGCCCAGATCGTGACCTTCCTGTACCGCTACGCGGGCCAGCCCAGCGGCTACTACTCCAACCCGTTCAAGGATGTGGGCGCCACGAGCGAGGCGAGCTATTACAACGCCATCCGCTGGGCCGTCGGTAAGGGTATCACCTCCGGCACCAGCGCCACGACGTTCTCCCCGTATGCTTCCTGCAACCGCGCCGAGGCCGTGACGTTCCTGTATCGTTACACCAACGGACTATAAAACCTAAAAAATGCGTCCAGCGAAAGCTGGACGCATTTTTTATTCCTTGCAGGCCGCTACGCGCATAATTTGCCCGCCGATGGCGGGCAAATTCCACACTTGCGGCCTGAGAGGTATTTTCCGCCACGCGCAGGTCGCGGCGGAAAATGATTTGAATTTATTTCGCCGCGGAGCGGCAAAACTCTGCGAGGCGTTTTTTTTGGGGGGGGCCCCCTTGCCCCCCCTGTAAGGCGACTGACGGGGGCGGGCGGTTTGCGTTTACTCTTTTCCATTCTGTAAACTTTTGTTCAAACGCCTTTACGGGGGTCGAAAAAGCGTGTAGAATGGCAGCATCAAGATTTTAGGAGTGTTTTTTGTGAATAAATTCCGCGATGCCCTTTACCGCTTTATGTATGGCCGCAACGGCGTAGATGCGCTGAACTGGGCGCTCGTGATCCTTGAGCTGGTCGTGAGCATTCTGAGCTCGATCATCCGCGTGCAGGGCGTGTCGCAGGCGCTGTACTTTGTGTCGATGGTGCTGATGTTCATCGTGCTCATCCGCATTTTTTCGCGCAATCTCGCGCGCCGTCAGGCCGAAAACGCGAAGTTTCTGACCTGGTGGACGCCGAAGGCGAACGCCATCCGCGGCGCGAAGGCACGCCGCGCCGACAAGGCGCACAAATACGTCCGCTGCTCCTGCGGCGCGTACTGCCGCGTGCCGAAAAACATCGGCAAGGTCGAGCTTACGTGCCCGAAGTGCGGCAAGAAAAGAGTCGTGAAAACGTGAAAGAAAAAATCCGTCCCGCGGGACGGATTTTTTTGTAAGAAAACCGGTTTTTCGCCGTCCTATAGACAGAAAGGGGGGGAGGGCGCTGACGAATTTTGAAGAGGTGTACGCCGTGTACTTCGACGATGTGTACCGGTATCTTCTCTCGTTGTCCGGAAGCGAGAGTACCGCCGAGGAGCTGACGAGTGAGACGTTTTTCCGTGCGATGGACGCCCTCGACCGCTTTCGCGGCGAGTGCAGCGTGCGCGTGTGGCTCTGCCAGATCGCGAAGAATCTCTATTATTCGCAGCTGCGGCGCGAAAAGTGCCTCGCCCCGCTCGAAGACTGCCAGATCGCCGGGGAGAGCCACGAGGAGGAGTTAGAAGATCACAGCGAGGCCGCGCGCATCCAGAAATTGCTGCACGCGCTCAGAGAGCCGTACAAGGAGGTCTTCATGTGGCGCGTGTACGGTGAGAAGAGCTTCCGCGACATCGGCGCGCTCTTCGGCAAGACGGAAAACTGGGCATGCGTGACGTATCACCGCGCCAAGCGCATGATCCGCGAGGGATTGGAGGACGACTGAAATGGACAAAACTTGCAGCATCGTGCAGGACCTTCTGCCGCTCTATGAGGAAGATATGCTGCGCGAGGAGACGAAGGAATTTGTGGACGGGCATTTAGCGCAGTGCGCGGCCTGCCGCGCCGAGCTTGACGCGCTGAAGGCGGACGTGAAGCCCGCGCCCTTCAGCGCGCAG
>ENA-ORTT01001729-ORTT01001729.1-human-gut-metagenome-genome-assembly--contig:-NODE-1729-length-20071-cov-7.399031_pt1 | contig 20071 bp, 18 predicted proteins | sample MGYA00242074_ERZ509197 | MGnify/ENA primary metagenome ERZ509197 (study PRJEB26280, sample SAMEA2338789) | human gut metagenome | biome: human gut; feature: human-associated habitat; material: faeces...
TATCCGATCAGCCGGCCGCAGTCGCCGAGCCCCAGGCTCCCGAACGCGTCGCCAAGTCCGTGAAGGTTCCCGCGGAGCCAGTTGCAGCCGCACCCGCCGTTGCTCCCTTCGCGCCGGCCCCCATGCCGGTCTTCGATCAGCCCGTGGCCTCCGACGCCCATACCGATGCCAGTGTCGAGGCCCTGCCGTCGTTCGCGCCGTCCTCGTCGCCGTCGGCGAACGTTCCCGTTCATGCCGTAGACGATGCCGCGCAGACGCAATCCGATGACTCTCACAAGTCATCGTCGGATGACCTATTCTCCAGCATGTACCTCAGCCCGGAAAGCAAGCTCGATTTCGACATCCCCGACCTGTCGTTCCCCACGCTCAACACGGGCGAGTTCTATAGCGGACTGAGCGGTTTCGGCAAGGACAACGACTGACCATTTCGTCGGCGCGGGAAGACAGATACACCACAGAAGACATAAAGAAGCATTGCAATGAGCCAGTATAGGAATACGGTTGTCATTCTCGGATCGACCGGTTCGATCGGCACGCAAGGTCTGGATGTCATCAGCCGGCATCCGGAGCGGTTCACCGTCACCGGTCTGGCCGCCGGAGGCGCGCATGTGCGGCTTCTGGCACAGCAGGTCGCACATCATCATGTGCCGCAGGTGGCCGTATATGACGAGGCCGCCGTTCCGGCGCTGCATGAGGCACTCGAGGAGGTCGGAGCTCGGTACACGCAGATTCAGGCCGGGCCGCAGGCGGTCAACGCCATCGCCGGTTCCGGTGCCGACCTGGTGTTGAACGGCATCACGGGCTCGGTCGGACTCGAACCATCCATTGCGGCGCTGAGGGCTGGCTCTCAGCTGGCGCTCGCCAACAAGGAATCGGTCGTCGCAGGCGGTCACCTGCTTTTCGGCGCGCAAGTGCGCGATGACCAGATCAATCCCGTCGACTCGGAGCATTCCGCCATCTGGCAGTCGCTGCGGTCCGGCACCCACGCCGAGGTCAGCAGACTGGTCGTCACGGCCTCGGGCGGTCCCTTCCGCGGCTGGAAGCGCGCCGACATGAGCGACATCACCCCTGAACAGGCACTCAACCACCCCACGTGGCATATGGGACCCGTGGTGACCATCAACTCGTCCACCCTGATGAACAAGGGACTGGAGGTCATCGAGGCGAGCCGTCTGTTCGGCGTGGCGCCGGATCGCATCGTCGTGACCGTGCACCCGCAATCCATCGTGCACTCGATGGTGGAGTTCGTGGACGGAGCGACCGTCTGCCAGGCGTCCCCGCCTGACATGCGGCTGCCGATCGCCTTGGGCCTGTCGGCGCCTGATCGTCTGGGTGATGTCGCGGCGGCGTGCGACTGGACGCATGCCAGCGAGTGGACGTTCGAGCCACTGGACGACGAGGCGTTCCCCGCCGTCGCGTTGGCGCGCGAGTGCCTACGCGCGTCGGAGAAGCATACCGCGGTGCTCAACGCAGCGAACGAGCAGGCCGTGCATGCCTTCCTCGACCATCGACTGCCCTATCTGGGCATCGTCGACACGGTCAAGGAGGTCGTCGACGCGATGGACGGGGAGCTTCGCGGCAACCCGCTGTTCGCATCCGTGGAGGAAATGGGTCAAGTCGAGCGTGAGGCGCGCCGGCGAGCCGATGATTTGATAAACAGTCAGAAGTGAATCATTCGCGCGACCGCGCCCGGATTGATGGCATGGCGCAGCCATGCGATCAATCAGTCATGCCCCGGCATGGATGTGGTGTCGCGCATAATCGAACAGGAAAGACCAATCATCAGCATGAGCGCGTTGCCGCAAACCAGTGCACAGACGTCCGCGACCACAGGAACGGCGTCGGCCGTGACAGGATCGTTCCGCAAGACCGGAGAGCCGGATATCAGCGAGAGCCCGTTGCATCCGCGCCGCAAATCACGTCGCATCATGGTCGGGCCGGTGCCGGTCGGCGGCGGCGCCCCCATCTCCGTGCAGTCGATGACCAACACGCTCACCGCGAACGTGCCGGCCACGCTGCAGCAGATCGCCGAGCTCACCGCCGCAGGCTGCGACATCGTGCGCGTAGCGGTGCCCAGCCAGGATGACGCCGACGCCTTGCCGCAGATCGTCGCCAAATCACCGATTCCAATCATCGCCGACATCCACTTCCAGTCGAAGTACGTGTTCCAGGCCATCGACGCCGGCTGCGCGGCCGTGCGCGTGAACCCCGGCAACATCCGCAAATTCGACCAGGTCGGCCCCGACATCTGCAAGGCCGCCACCGAAGCGGGCGTCAGCCTGCGCATCGGAGTCAACGCCGGATCGCTCGACAAGGAGCTGTACGCCAAGTACGGCGGTCCCACGCCCGAGGCGCTCGTCGCCTCCGCGCTCAAGGAAGCCCACATGTTCGAGGACGTCGGCTTCCGCGATTTCAAGATATCCGTCAAACACCACGACGTGATTACGATGGTGCAGACCTACCGGCTGCTCGCATCCAAGGGCGATTGGCCGCTGCATCTGGGAGTCACCGAGGCGGGGCCGGCATGGCAGGGCACCATCAAGTCATGCCTCGCGTTCGGCGCGCTGCTGGCCGAAGGCATCGGCGACACGATCCGCGTGTCCCTGTCCGCACCGCCCGTCGAGGAGGTCAAGGTCGGCTGCAAGCTGCTGGAGTACATGGGACTGCGCAAGCGCAAGTTCGACATCATCTCATGCCCGAGCTGCGGTCGCGCCCAGGTCGATGTCATCCAGCTGGCGAACGCGGTCACCGAGGAACTCAAGAACGTCACCGCGCCCATTCGCGTCGCCGTGATGGGATGCATCGTCAACGGGCCGGGAGAAGCCCGCGAGGCCGATCTCGGCGTGGCTTCGGGCAACGGCAAAGGACAGATCTTCATCAAGGGCAAGGTCATCGAGACCGTGCCGGAAGACCAGATCGTCGAGACGCTGCTCGCGCGGGCCAACGACATCGCCGCCCAGATGGAGGCCGACGGACAGGTGCCGGTAGGCGCCACCGGCCCTGTCGTCATCCCCATCCAGCATCCGAACGCGATGAACGCCGTTCGCTGAGGTTTTTCATCGGCGTCCGGCCGCCGTCGCCGCCGGCATCCGGCCGGACGGCCTGAGCGCGGCCGGATGTCGTCAGCTCACAGCGCAGAAGACCGGCGGATTGGCTAGTATGGTTGCGTGTTGAATCGGCAGCGTAACAGGTTTCGTATCCGCCGCGGCGAACGTCCCGCAGACGGGAAGTCGCGCGTATCCGACGAATCGGCCGCATCGCGGCGGCAACCGGGCGACAAGGCGTCGCCGGCCGCCTGGACGCGATGGCACCGTCTGATGTGCACCGTGCCGATTTTCATCATCCTCATCGGCCTGCTGGTGTTCGTCTCCAATGCGACGGCCATGCCGTGGAACAATGAGCCCACAGGGCAGACTTTGTCGACACTGTCCGCCGATACCGGCGTGACGTTCGACAACCCGGGCGGCGTTCACCTCGCCAAGCGCGGCGAGTACGAGGTGAGCGAGCGGTCTGTATGGTTCGACGCGAAGAGACCATCAACGGGCGAGATCCAACGCACGCATGTCATCATCCGCGAGCCTGTCGGCGTCTCCGGGAAGCTGCCCGGCATGGTGTTCATGCACGGCGCGGGCTACGGTTCCGCCGTCGATTCGTTCGTCGACATGGCCTATGACCTGTCGTCCGCGGGATTCGTCACCGCCGTGCTCGACAAGCCGGTATGGTCCACGAACGACATAACGCGCGATTATACGGGCTCGGCGGCCGTCTATGACGAAGTGATCCGCATGTTGCGCGGCCTCGACAACGTGGATGACAGGGAGGTCGGCATCTACGCGACCTCGGAATCGACATGGGTGTCGTCATATCTGCTGGACATGGACAAGGACATCGCGTTCCAGGTGCTGCTCAGCCCGATGGTGTTCACGCCGCGACAGGCGATAGGGTTCCTCGCCGCACAGGATTTCGCGCTGGTCGGAGCCCATGACGGATACCAGTCGATAGTCCGGCGCGTGTTCAACATCGATTCCGCGCTGTTCGGCGTCACGCTTCCCGACGTCCATACGCTCAAGCCGAGCGCGTATTCGATTCCGACGCTGGTAGCGTATGGATCGAAGGACGTGATGACCGCCCAGGTGGAGGGCGTGGAGGCGATCGTGGACATGGCCCTGCGCGCGGGCAACCATGACGTGAGCATCCGCGGCTATCCCGTGGCCAATCATGTGCTCCGGTTGGGCGACGAATCCGAAACCGGGACGCCGTTCGCGGACCAGTACGCCGCTGACGTGGTGGATTGGGCGGTCGGCACGGCGAAGGGCCTGCGCCAGACGAGCGAGCGCGTGGGAGGCGTGAACCTGTATCAGTCGATAGCAGTGCCGAAAGACCTGAAGGCGAATCGCGGCCTGACGGTGTACGGGCTGCTGCTGCACGTGTTCATGGTGTTCATGATGGTGCTTTCGCTGGTCATCGCCGTGGTCGCGCTGGTGGTGAAGATATGCGCGATGATCCGTCGCACCGGTCCGGCGCTGGGGTTCTCGCATGGTTTCGGCAACCAGCTGCTCACTCTGACGGTCACTACCGTGGCCACGCTGGCCCTGTTCGGCGCCGGTCTCGGACAGGTCATCATGGGTGTGGTGAAGATTGCCTGGGGCGGTGCCCCGCCAGAGAAGCCCGGACTCATGTATTGGAGCTGGCCGGTCATCCAGGTGGTGTGCACAGTGGTGGTGTGGGCGTGGTCCCGCGTGTTGGCCCGTCTGATCGAAGTGGCGTCGCTGCGCGGTGTCATCCGGTTCCCTCCGCGCAAGGGCGCGATCGGGGATGTGATGACAGGCCGTGATCCGGTGCTCGCCTCGACCAGACTTGGACGCGTGCTGTTCTGGGTGACGGCCGTCACCATGCTGTCGGTTCTGCTAATGTTCGCGTTCTGGGGATTGTTCGTCTACTGACGGCGTTCGCCGCAGCGAACGGTGGCGGAACCAATGGATACGCGAGGAACGGGAGGAAGCGCTTATGCCGCTGTATCGTGACGAAGGCGTCGTGTTGCGTACGGCCAAACTCGGTGAAGCCGACCGCATCGTCACCTTGCTGACCCGCAGCCATGGCAAGATCCGAGCCGTGGCGAAGGGCGTGCGCCGTGTGAAATCACGGTTCGGCGGTCGGCTGGAGCCTTTCATGCGAGTTGACGTGCTCATCGCCACTGGACGGACCCTGGACGTGGTGTCGCAGGCCGAGTCCATTTCGGCGTATGCGGCTCCGATCTGCGCCGATTACGGGGCGTACGGCATCGCCAATGTCATGGTGGAGACCGCCGACAAACTGGTGTCCGCCGAAGGGGAGCGGGCCGTCGCGCAGTACCGTCTGCTGGTCGGCGGGCTGAACGCGCTGGCGCGTCACGCGCATCCGGCGACGGCGATCGGGGAATCCTATGTGCTGCGTGCGTTGGCTTTGGCCGGGTGGACTCCGCGGCTGCATTCATGCGTGGTGTGCGGACGGCATGTCGCCGTCTCGCCGGTCGCCGGGGAGAGCGGCGATGACGGGGGTGCCGGGGAGAGCCGCATGTCGGGCCCGATGTTCTTCTCCCCGTCCGCCGGCGGGCTGATGTGTTCGATCGACCGCACGCCCGATGCGAAACGCATCGACCCGGACGAGGTGGTGCAGCTCTCGGCGGCGGTCGACGGGGATTGGGGAGTGCTTGACGGGGCTCCGCCGGATGCGCGGGTGTTGCGATTTGTTGAAGACTGGGGCGAGTATTATCTGGAACGCCCCATTCGTTCCTTGCGCTTGCTAGATTAGCGGTATGGCTTTTGAAAACGTCGATTACACGTCGCTGGACATTCCGGCGGCGCCATTTTCCGATCCTGCGTGTATCCCAGATTTCCCGAAGAACAAGGTGCCCCGTCATGTGGGCGTGATCATGGACGGCAACGGCCGCTGGGCGCAGCAGCGCGGGCTGGTGCGCACGGACGGCCATCAGGCGGCCGAGCCCGTGGTGTTCGACACGATCGCCGGTGCGATCGAGGCCGGCGTGCGGTATCTGAGCCTGTACACGTTCTCGACCGAGAACTGGAAGCGCTCACCGCAGGAGGTGCGCTTCCTGATGGGGTTCTCGCGTGAGATCATCCACCGTCGTGTCGCGCAGATGGACGATTGGGGCGTGCGAGTGCGCTGGTCCGGTCGCCGCCCGAAGCTGTGGAAGTCGGTGATCGACGAGCTTGAGGTGGCCATGGAGCGCACCAAGCACAACAAGGTCATCGATGTGGTGTTCTGCATCAACTACGGTGGCCGCGCCGAGATCGCCGACGCCTGCGCCGAGATCGCGCGCGAGGTGGCGGCGGGACGCATCAAGGGCGACCGCGTCACCGAGAAGATGATCGCCGACCACCTGTACAACCCCGACATTCCCGATTGCGATCTGGTGATCCGCACCTCCGGCGAGCAGCGCACGTCGAACTTCCTGCCGTGGGAGGCCGCCTACGCCGAGCTTGATTTCGTGCCCGAACTGTTCCCCGACTGCGGCCGCGATGTCCTCTGGCGCTCCATCGACCACTACATCCACCGCGATCGCAGATTCGGCGGCGTGAAGAAATAGGATTCCCGTTTCGCCCTGTGTTGGCGGGTCTGTTGTGAGGTGACCGGGAGAGCGCTCCTCGAGCGTCAAGACCACCCCCAGTTTCGCTCCGCTCAACAGCCCCGCCAGCGGGGGCGAGAAGAGGAAAGCTGCTCAGTAGCAGTCCCAGGTGTAGAGGACGCGTGAGAAGTCAAGCCGTTCCAGATCGCTGGGGGAGATGAAGAAGTTCGCCACGCCGGAGTCGCCGAACGACACATCGTTGGTCGAATCGATCTGCAGCAGCAGGTCGGTCGCCTTGTTCCACAGCGGATCCCTGTCATCATGCGGGTCGCTTTGCGTGAAGATCGGGTATCCGCCGACCTGGTGCCCGCCCGACATCAGCAGTGCGGCGAGCGAGTCGCGAATCTCCGCCTCATGTTCGCGGAAGAAGCCGTGGTCGTACTCGTTGAGCGTGCTGACGCAGCTTTGCAGCCGTCCCTCGAACCGGTAGTCAGTAGGCGTGATCGTCTGCTTGCCGGCCTGTGCGACTAGCCGTCGCTCGGTGTCGGGGTCGTTGAACGGCAGCACCGTGTCGTCATGCCAGGCGGGTTTGACGACACGGTTGGCATGCAGTGCGGTGACCGGCACGTTGGGGAGGTAGCGCACGCGCCACGAGCGTTGCGACTGCGGGTTGTCGTAGTCCGCTCCGTACAGGGTGTCCTCGCCGTCGATGAAGAACTGCAGCAGTCCCTGGGCGGGGAATCCGCGCAGCTGCGGCAGTTGGCTGAAGTTCAGCTGGGCCAGCAGATACAGCGGGTTCCCGGTGTCGAGATTGCGTGGCGCCTTCATGCCTTCCGGCACGTAGAACGCGCCGCCGAGCTTGCTGTCGGTGATCTGTGCGGGGGAGTCGTCCTCGGTCAGACGCAGCACCGGCATTTCGGTGGAATATCGCAGCAGTTGCGAAAGTTTCTCGGCGACGTAGTCGGTGATCCTGGGGATGTGCGCGGTGTCCTCGTAGGCGGCGTTTCGCTGGGATCTGCCGGTGACGCCAAGCTGGTCGATGGGGTTGCGGGGCCCCTCTTTGTCCACTTTCCCTACGATTTCCTGGGACGGTGTGTCACGACCGAATAATTTGTCCAGCAATCCCATGTGATTCCCCGTTTTCAGATCATCATCCTTGCACAGGAAAGCCTAGCAGCTGAAAGGCGATTTCGCTGACGCGATTGGTGAAGGCTTGGTACCGTCTTGCGGCGTGTCTTCCCGATTGCGTCAGCGGATTGGCCTCAGTCAGTCCAGGCCGATTGACTTGAGATGATGCAGCGTCAGCGAGGTGACGGTCAGCGAGCCGGATTCGGCGACGAGCCCGATCGCGCGCGGCAGGGTCAGCTGTCCGCACCAGCCGTCGTCCTGCATGGGGATCGGCTCGACGAAGGGGCTCATCCACCCGTACATGATATGCCGCCCGTTCGTGTTGAACGACTGCGGCGCGTAGAAATTGTGGCCGCAGTCCCACGGGCGGAACTCGGTTTCCGGCTTGAACTCGCCGTCCTTCTCCTGTTCGAGGGACGGGGCGAAGGCGATGGGCTCGCGGCGCTAGGTGACCATGTCCTCGCTGGAGACATGACCCCAATGGCACAGGCCCCACTGGGCGCCGTAGGGGTGCAGCTGGTAGAACACGTGCCAGCGGCCCTTGTAGTAGCACAGGCCGTTCGGGTCGGCCTCCTTGCGGAGCTCGTCCTTCTGCTCGGACGGGACCCGGAACAGGTAGATGAGCAGCATGCCGAGGCCGCAGGCGGCCATGAAGCCGGCCGACAGCACGATGGAGCCGATCAGCGCGCCCGTGCGGGTAGGTCTTGTTGGGTGCTGAGGGTTCTCCGCGCGGCTGCCGTGCCGTTGTGGGGAATCGTGTTTTGTACTGGAATAATATAACGTCAATCGATTTATGTCAAACGATTGACGTTGGTGTCGTGCTGCGGAAGAGGGTTTCCGGCGAGGATTAACGGAACATATCTACCGGTGAGTGCGGCATGAGGTAAGGTGGAACGCATGGCTGGAAACTTCGTGCAACTGCATAACCACACGCACTACTCGCTGCTGGATGGGGCATCCAAGGTGCCCGATCTGGTCAAGCGCGTCAAGGAGCTGGGCATGCCGGCGGTCGGCATCACCGACCATGGCAACATGCACGGCGCCTACGAGCTGTGGCGTGCAGCGGTCGATTCCGGCGTCAAGCCGATCATCGGCATCGAGGCGTATGTGACCCCTGAAACCGCGCGGCAGGACAAGACGCGCGTGTCATGGGACACCAACTGGACCCCGGTTCCCGGCCATGCCCGCAACCCCGACGATGTCTCGGGCGGCGGCCTGATCACCCACCTGACCATGTGGGCGGAGAATGACGAAGGGCTGGTCAACCTCATCAAGGCGTCGTCCGTCGCCAACCTCGAAGGCCGTGTCATGCGATATCCGCGTATGGACAAGGAGGTGCTGTCCACCTACTCCAAAGGCGTGATCGCCTCGTCCGGCTGCCCCTCCGGCATCATCCAGACCCGTCTGCGCCTAGGCCAGTTCGACGAGGCGCTGCGTGCCGCCGGCGAGTTCCAGGACATCTTCGGCAAGGACAATTTCTACATCGAGCTGATGGACCACGGACTGTCCATCGAAAGCAAGGTTACCGGCGATCTGCTGACCATTGCCAAGAAGCTCGGCGCGCCCCTGCTCGCCACCAACGACTCGCACTACGTCATGGAGGCGGACAAGGACGCCCAGGACGCCATGCTGTGCATCAACTCCGGCGCCACGCTGGACGACCCCAACCGCTTCAAGTTCGAAGGATCGGGATACTACATCAAATCCGCCGAGGAGATGCGCGAGCTGTTCAAGGACCATCCCGACGCCTGCGACAACACGCTGGAGATCGCGGAACGCTGCAACGTGATCTTCGACGACCATGAGGATGGCGCGTTCATGCCGCAGTTCGACTGCCCCGAAGGGTGGGACGAGACCTCGCTGTTCCTCAAGAAGGTCGAGGAGGGCCTGGAGAAGCGCTACGACGGCAACCCGCCGATGGAGGTGCTCAAGCAGGCCGACTATGAATGCGGCGTCATCTGCCAGATGCAGTTCTGCGGCTACTTCCTCGTCGTCGCCGACTACATCAACTGGGCGAAGGAGCACGGCGTGATGGTGGGCCCGGGGCGAGGCTCCGCCGCAGGGGCCATGGTCGCCTATGCGATGGGCATCACCGAGCTCGATCCGCTCAAGCACGGCCTGATCTTCGAGAGGTTCCTGAACCCCGAGCGTGTGTCCCTGCCCGATATCGACGTCGACTTCGATCCCGAAGGCCGCATGCGCGTGCTGGGCTATGTGGCCGACAAGTACGGCCATGACAAGGTCGCCCAATGCGTGATCTACGGCACCATCAAGACCAAGCAGGCGCTCAAGGACTCCGCGCGCATCATGGGATTCCCCTTTGAGATGGGCACTCGTATCACCGAGGCGCTGCCGCCGGCCGCCACCGGAGGCAAGGACATCAGCGTGCACGACATCTTCGACCCGAGCGCCAAGCGCTACGCCGAGGCGCGCGAATACCGCGAGCTGTACGACTCCGATCCCGAAGTCAAGCGCATCACCGAGGAGGCGAAGGGCATCGAGGGGCTGATTCGCCAGACCGGAGTCCACGCGTGCGCCACGATCATGGGTTCCGCGCCGATCACCGACACCTCGCCGCTGCTGGAGCGCACCGACGGCACCGTCACCACCACGTTCGAGTACCATACGTGCGAAACGCTCGGCCTGGTCAAGATGGACTTCCTCGGCCTGTCCAACTTGACGGTCATCCGCGACACGCTCACCAACATCGAGCACAACGGCAAGGGCGTCATCGACTACACGAAGATCCCTCTCGATGACCGGGAGACGTACCAGCTGCTGTCGCGCGGAGACACGCTCGGCGTGTTCCAGCTCGATTCCGATGGCATGCGCTCGCTGCTCAAGACGCTCAAGCCCGATAACTTCAACGACATCTCCGCACTTATTGCCCTGTACCGACCGGGCCCGATGTCGATGGACTCGCACACCAACTACGCCAAGCGCAAGAACGGCCTGCAGAAGATTACGCCTATCCACCCCGAGCTCGACGAGCCCCTCAAGCAGGTGCTCGATGAGACGTACGGCCTGATCATCTATCAGGAGCAGGTGCAGTCAGCCGCGCGTATCCTGGCCGGCTATTCGCTGGGCAAGGCAGACGTGCTCAGGCGAGCCATGGGCAAGAAGAAGCCCGAGGTGCTGGCCAAGGAGAAGGTGCCGTTTTTCGCCGGCATGAAGGAGCATGGCTATTCTGAGGAGGCCGCAGAGGCGATCTGGGAGATCCTGGTCCCGTTCTCCGGCTATGCGTTCAACAAGGCGCACTCCGCCGCGTACGGCCTGATCTCCTACTGGACCGCATACCTCAAGACGCACTACCCGGTCGAGTTCATGGCCGCGCTGCTGCAGGGCGCGGCGACCAACAAGAACAAGACCGCCCTGTATCTGGGCGAGGCTCGGAGAATGGGCATCCAAGTGCTCTCCCCGGATGTCAACGAGTCGGTCTACGAGTACTCCGCAGTCGGCGACGTCGTCCGATTCGGGCTCGGGGCTATCCGCAACGTCGGCGAGAATGCGGTCAAGGACATCATCGCGGAACGCGAGACGGGCCGTGGCAAATACGTGAACTTCATGGACTTCATCCGCCGCGTGCCGTTGACCGCGCTGAACAGGCGACTGGTCGAATCGCTGATCAAGGCGGGCGCATTCGATTCGATCGACCCGAACCGCCGGGCGCTGTTCACCGTGCACGAGTCGGCGATCGACTCGGTGGTCGGCCTCAAGCGCAAGCAGGCGGAAGGACAGTTCGACCTGTTCTCCGACACGGAGGATTCGGGCGCCGACGCGATGGGGGATGCGACGGTCGCCGTGCCGGACATCGAGGAATGGGACAAGAAGGACAAGCTCAAGTTCGAGCGCGATATGCTTGGCCTCTACGTGTCGGACCATCCGCTGAGCGGCATGCAAGCAGTGCTCGCCGGGATGCGGGAGATGTCCATCGCCCATCTGATTGACCGTGCGCCCACCATGCCCAGCGGGCAGCAGGTCACGCTGGCGGGACTGATTACCAACGTCGATCGACGAGTCTCGAAGAAGGGCAACCCGTGGGCGATCGTCACCATCGAGGACATGGAAAGCTCCATCCAGTGCATGTTCTTCGGCAAAGTGTACGAGGCGGCGAGCACGGAGCTCATACAGGATGCGGTCGTGCAGGTGCGCGGCCAGGTCGAGGTTCGGGACGAGACCGTCAGCATGCGCGCCACGGAAATGCAGCCGGTCGCGCTGGAGACCGATGACGAGCGTCCGTTCCTGATCACCTTGCCGCTGGTGGCCCTGGGGCGCGGCAACATGCAGCAGCTTGCGCAGATCATCACGCGGCATCCGGGATTCTGCGAAGTGCGGCTTGCCGTGCTCGACGCCAAGGGCAACGCACAGGTGATGACCTTCGGCGATAGGTTCCGCGTCAAACGCGACACCAGCCTGTTCGCCGAGATCAAGAGTCTGTTCGGCCCGAGCTGCCTGCCGACGGCCTGAGACCATCAGCCGGAATGTGACCATATGCGCTACGGAATCCGCTGACGATGGGCGTATGCAGGTAGAATGAGAGCGAAACGGGGCCGCTGGTTGCCGTCAATTATGGGCCTGGACCTAGAAGGGAAGAACGATGATAGTGTGTTCACATTGCGGCGCAGACAACGCCGATGGAAGCCTGTTCTGCAGGGCGTGCGGTGCACAATTGACGGCGGCGACGGCGGTGACGGCACAGCCGGCCGCTGCGGCACCGGCGACGCCTGCGTACACGACGCAGCCGCAGACTTCGGCTTCACAGGTTCCTCAATCGGCACAGGTTCCTCAATCAGCGCAGTATCCGGCGCAGCCGCCGCAACCGGTACAGACGACCGGGATGTCTCCCGTTCCCGCGCCCGCCGTTCCCGCGGCGCCCGGCACCGCTTACCAGCAGCAGCCGCAAATGGCCGGATACCAGCAGCCGTATCGGGCTCAGACGTATCCGCAGCAGCCGGTCGATTCCCAGCAGTACGGCCAATACCAGCAGCCGGGCGTCCCCGGAGTCCCCATGGCTCCCGTGGCACCGGTCGCGCAGAAGAAATCCAAGAAGCCGCTCATCATCGTGCTCGCCATCATCATCGTGGCCGCGCTGGTCACCGGTGGCGTGTTCCTGTTCCTGCACCTGTCCCAGCCGGGCGTCAACGGAACGTATTCACTCAGCGCCGGCGGCAACACCGGCACCCTGAGCGTCGACGGAAAGAAGATGTCGCTTGATCTGCCGGGCAATGACGACGGAAAGCCGGCGGTCAGCGCCACGATCGACAAGGTCACAAGTGGCAATGGCAGCCATTCATACACGCTGAAGGATCTGAAGTTCAGCGGTGCGAGCGGCAATTACGTGATGTCCGAGGTCACCGGCCTCATCGGGTACATCGGCGGTCTGGGCGAGGAACAGGGCACGGCCGTTCTCAACGCGCTCAGCCCGACCGTCACCATCCCCGATGGCGCGTCCAAGGGCGAGCCGAACGGCACCTGGTCGGTCTCCTGCTCGGTCATGGGACTGGGCATGGGCATCTCAGCCAACTTCAAGGATGATGGCACATTGACGATGTCGGTACAGGCCACCGGTCATGGCGAGTCGACGCTCCATGGCACATGGAGCAAGACCGGTGACGCGACATTCGACGTTTCCCTCGATGATCCCGATATGACTATGACACTGTCATTGAAGAAGTGACCTGCACGCGCTGAAAATATGGTTGTGGCCCCGACACGATACCGGTGTCGGGGCCACAACCATATTCGCGCACGAGGAATTCGGCCGCCGTCACTCGCGTACGAGGCGGATGTGCTCGATGTCGTTGCGTGAGCTCTTGCGGTACAGCACGAACCGGTTGCCGATGACCTGCACCACCTGCGCGCCGATCTGGCCGGCGAGCTTGTCGGCGGCCTCCTTCGCCGTCAGACCGGAGCCGTCCTGCACGGCGACCTTGAGCAGCTCGTGGCTGTCCATCGTCTCCGATGCCTGCTTCACCGCGGCGTCGGTCAGGTCGTTCTTGCCGATGTAGAGCAGTGGGTTCAGCTGATTCGCCATCGCGCGCAGCTGCTTGACCTGCTTCTTGCTCAATGCCATGTTTGGTCCTCTCCGTCAATCTGATGTGCTGTGTACGAGGATAGCGGAGCGGCACGATGAACGGCATGGACGCTTCTGGAAATCCTTCAAAACACCGACTAATGTCTATGGCGGGGACGAAAGAAATGCGACATCATGTCTGGTAATGATGTCGCAGACATCCACAATATCCTCAAGGAGGCGGAATATGTATTATTCCAGTGGCAACTATGAAGCGTTCGCACGACCGAAGAAGCCGGCGGGTGTCGACGGCAAGTCCGCGTACATCATCGGCACGGGACTTGCGGCGCTGTCGGCGGCCTGCTATCTGGTGCGAGATGCGCAGATGCCAGGCAAGAACATCCACATCCTCGAAAAGGACGCGGTGGCCGGCGGGGCGTGCGACGGCGCCGACATCCCCGGCCTCGGCTATGTCATGCGCGGCGGGCGCGAGATGGACAACCACTTCGAGGTGATGTGGGACCTGTTCCGCTCCATCCCGTCGATCGAGACCGAAGGCGTCTCCGTGCTCGACGAGTATTACTGGCTCAACAAGGACGACCCCAACTATTCGCTGTGCCGCGCCACCAAGGACCGCGGGCAGGATGCGGGACTCCAGGGCAAATTCGGGCTGAGCGACAAGGCCTCGATGGAGATCATGAAACTGTTCTTCACTCCGGACGAGGAACTGTACGACAAGCCGATCACCGATTTCTTCGACGACGAGGTGCTGAAATCCAACTTCTGGCTGTACTGGCGCACCATGTTCGCGTTCGAGAACTGGCATTCCGCGCTGGAAATGAAACTGTACATCAAACGGTACATCCACCACATCGGCGGTCTGCCGGACTTCAGCGCGTTGCGGTTCACCCGATACAACCAGTACGAGTCGATGATCCTGCCGATGGTGAAGTACCTCGAAGCGCACGGCGTGCAGTTCCACTACAATACCAAGGTCGAGAACGTCGAGTTTGCGATCGGCGGCGGGAACGGACCCGAACGTGAGCGCACCGGGGTCGGACAGGACACGATCCAGAAGATCCAGGCCACGTCCGGCTTCTTCAAGCGCAACCCGTACGGCACGAACACGAAGAAACTCGCCGTCCGCATCGACATCGACCACGAAGGTGACAAGTCGTCCATCGACCTGACGCAGAACGATCTGGTGTTCATCACCAACGGCGGTTGCGTGGAGAACTCCACGATGGGATCCCAGCATTCGCCGGCCGCATGGAATCCGGACCTCAAGCCCGGTGGCGGTTGGGACATGTGGCGGCGCATCGCCAAGCAGGACCCGAGCTTCGGGCATCCCGACACATTCTGCTCGGACCCGGATGCCACCAAGTGGATGAGCGCCACGGTGACTACGCTCGACGCAGAGATTCCGCCGTACATCAAACGCATCTGCAAGCGCGACCCGTTCTCCGGGCGCGTGGTGACCGGTGGCATCGTGACCGTGGAGGACTCCAACTGGCTGATGAGCTGGACGCTCAACCGCCAGCAGCAGTTCCGTGACCAGCCCAAGGAACAGCTGTGCGTATGGGTGTATGGCCTGTTCCCCGACAAGCCGGGCAACTATATCAAGAAGCCGATGACCGAATGCACCGGCGAGGAGATCTGCGAGGAATGGCTGTACCACATGGGCGTGCCGATCGACAAGATCGAGGCGCTCGCGAAATCCCACGCGAACACCGTGCCGGTCATGATGCCGTACATCACCGCGTTCTTCATGCCGCGTTCGGCCGGTGATCGGCCGGACGTGGTGCCGGATGGCGCCGTGAACTTCGCGTTCCTCGGCCAGTTCGCCGAGACGCCGCGCGACACGATCTTCACTACCGAATACTCGATGCGCACCGGCATGGAGGCCGTGTACACGCTGCTCGACGTGGACCGCGGCGTGCCGGAGGTGTGGGGCAGCGTCTACGACGTGCGCAACCTGCTCAACGCCACGGTCAAACTGCGCGATGGCTCCCCGGTCACCGATATGAAGCTCAATGTCGTGGAGCGCGCCGTTATGAAGAAGGTCCTCAAGAAGCTCGGCAAGACCGACATCGGCATGCTGCTGCGCGAGTACGGGGCGATCTGACGGCATCGGCCTCGCAGCGAACCGTTCTCATTAGGAAACGTGTGAGGATTCCTCACGTAACCACACAAGTGAACATTTCGGTAAGGTCCGGAATTCCGGGCCTCTGAAGGGTTCCGTGTTCGTTTGGCGGACCGCAGGGCTCGCACGTTTCCCAATGAGAACGGTTCGCTGCGTATCGCGGGCTGTACGCCCCGCCTGATGCAATGCTCTCAGCGTCTGCAGCAGTTGCTCCTGCAAGGCCGTCCTGCCGGCGAAGTACTGGAAGTCGTCGATGAGTACCATGTCGATATGCCTAAACCGGTTGCCGGACAGGGTGATCCGGTCTTGTTGCAGGTCGGCATCCTGCGCCGTCATGACGAATTCATTGGCATGATCCTCACTGGTGAGATAGAGGTACTTCGCGGAAGGGAGTCAGCGCGAGCGTTTCGAATGTCTGATCCCTGTTCAGACGTGCAGTCAGATTGATGGCGGGCATGATCGTCTCCTGTGGGTTGCTCTCCATTCGGTAGACGGATTCGCCTCACCGAATGCGGGGATTCCAACATAGGGTCCGATTCACTTATCCGGTAGATATGTTCCTCTTATTGTTGCGCGTATGTCGACGCCAGATATTCCCCGGTATCGTGCAGCATCTTGCGCAATGAAGCCGGCGACAATATCTCGATGATGTGCGAATCCGCGTACTGCAACGCCCACCAAAGGGTCGCGTGTTCGTTCGCGACGACGTGCACATCGTATTCGCGCTCGCCGGTCTGGACGACATCGGCGTCGGCGAACCAGTCGTACAGCGGTTCAAGCGCCCCGTGGATCTTCATGTGGATCGGCGTCGCCTTGCCGTCCATCGGATAAGGTCGCTCGTTCATATGCCGCACGATGTCGAACGGTTGCCCCGGCGTGGGGCTGAAGCTGTCGAGCGTGCGTTTGAGTGAGTGGTCTGGCCCCTCAATGGACAGGTCCCGGATGCGTTCCACATGCAGGTAGGACAGCGAGTCATACCGGTGCATGTGGCACAGCAGGTAGTATTTGCTGTTCTTGTACATCAGGTGGTAGGGGTCCGCCAGATATGTCTTGATGTCGCCGTCGCCGTTACGGCGGGGGACGAGATTGCCGTTGACGTCGTACGTGCAGTACCGGAACCGGATCACGCGCCCGTATGCGATGGCATCGTTCAGAATCTCGATGTTGTTGAGGAACTCCGTATTGTAGTTCTTGGGCGTGGTGAGTTGTTCGAGGCCGCGCAATTGGCCGGATTTGCCGGCGAACGTGTAGATCTTGGCGATGAGTTCGCGTAGGTATTCGCCGTCCGAGCTCGACAGCGCCGCGCCGTCCACGAGCAGGCGCATCTGCGCGATGTCGAAGACCGGTTCGATGTACCAGCCGGGTCGGGGGTTGGCGCTTTCCGCGTTGACCAGATCCCGCCGGTCGAGGTGGCCCACATGGCGGTCGAACGGCGTCATGGACTGCAATGCCTTGAGATGCCCGCGCACGGTTTTGTCGGATACATTGATGCGTTTGCTGATTTCCGCGGCAGTGAGGCCGTGCTCGGGGTCGGTGTGCTTGATGAGCTGTTCCAGGATTTCGATGACGATCTGAGCGGTGGGGAGTGCCGATGATGCAGCCACGATGTCTCCTCTCCCTTGACGGATACCGTGCCACCTGGGTGATTAAAACGGTAGATAACTACCGGTAATCATATCATCGCCTGTTGCGTGTGGCGTATCGCTCTCAATGAGAGCGATACGCCACACGGATAAGGATCCATCAGAAATCGAAATTGTCCGGGTCGGCGCTGTTGCGCTTACCGGTGTCCATGGCACTGATCGCAGCCATGTCATCGTCCGACAGCACGAAGTCGAACACGTCGATGTTCTGCCTGATGCGATCGGCGTGCGTGGACTTCGGCAGCACGACGACGCCGCGCTGGATGTGCCAGCGGATCACGGTCTGCGCAGCGGACTTACCGTACTTCGCGCCGATCTCGGCCAGCTCGGGGATGGCGAGCAGGTCGCCGCCGGTGCCGCCCAGCGGGCTGTACGCCTCGGTGGCGATGCCCTTGGCAGACAGCTCGTCCACCAGCGGCTGGTTGGTGAACTGCGGCGAGGATTCGATCTGATCGACGGCCGGCGTCACGTCGCTGTTCTTCAGCAGGTCGGCGAGATGATGCGGCTGGAAATTGCTCACGCCGATCGCCTTCGCACGCCCGGAGGCATAGATCTCCTGCAGGTCGTCCCACGCCTGCTGCCAGACGTCCGCCGGCCAGTGGATCAGATACAGATCCACATAATCCATGCCCAGGCGGTCGAGGCTCTCCTGGAACGCTTCTTTGCCGCGGTGCGCGCGAATGTCGTCGTTCCACAGCTTGGTGGTGACGAACAGGTCGCCTCGCGGCACGCCGGAACGGCGGATTCCCTCGCCGACAGACGTCTCGTTGCGATATATCATCGCCGTGTCGATATGCCTATATCCGTTCTCCAACGCGGTCTGCACCGAGTTTACCGTCGTGTCGCCGTCCGGCGTGCGGAACACGCCCAGACCGATCTGCGGGATGACCGTGCCGTTGTTCAGCGTGATCGTCGATTGAATCGCCATGACCATTGTCTCCTGTGATATTGCCGATGATGCGTCGCAGACAATTGTAATGATGCCGGCGAAGGCGAATCGACAGGCGAGCAGGCAATGCTGCGCCCGCAGGACGTCCCAAATCGCAGGTCCCGGCCGGGACGGGGGGCGTTTCCTCGCCGTGCCCGACCGCGGGTGGGCAAGAGATGAACGATGACGCTTGCGCATGCATGGCCGCGTATTACCATGAGTACTGGTTCGCAGGTGTGGCGCCGTGGGGTGCCGGGCGGCGGCGATCGTCCGCCGCGAATCCGTGGGGAAACGAGGCATATGGTGAGTGATGACACGACGCGGGGGCAGCAGGGGAGTGCCGAGGCTCAGGAGCTGACGCTGAACGACAAGGCGCATTCGGTGATTCCTCAGATAGGGTTCGGCACGTTCCAGATTCCGCCGGAGGACACACAGCGCGCGGTCGAGGAGGCGCTGGAGATCGGCTACCGGCACATCGACACCGCGGCCGCGTACTACAACGAGAAAGAGGTCGGCGACGCGCTGAAGGCCACCGGCATGGCCGGCAAGGTGTGGGTGACGACCAAGCTGCGCAACTGCGACCAGGGGTATGATTCGACGATGGTCGCGTTCGACCGTTCCCGCAGCAACCTCGGCGTCGACGTGGTGGACATGTATCTGATCCACTGGCCGTTCGCCGCGGCGGGGTTCTTCAAGGAGACGTGGCGCGCGCTGCTGAAGCTGCGCGACGAAGGCGCGGTCCGTGTGCCCGGCGTCAGCAACTTCCTGCCGCAGCACCTGCGTGCGCTGATCGAGGATTCCGGTGAGACCCCGGCCGTGAACCAGATCGAGGTCCATCCTCGGTTCAACCAGCCGGGAAACCGTGCGTTCTGCGCGGCGAACGGCGTGGCCGTCGAGGCATACAGCCCGCTCGGCCACGGAAAGGACATCGAATCCGAGCCCGTCGTCGCCGCGGCGAAGGCGCATGATGTCACGCCGGCGCAGGTGGTGCTGCGCTGGCACACGCAGGAGGGGCGCATCATTATCCCCAAGTCGAAGCACGTGGAACGCATGCGGGTGAACCTCGCCAGCTCCGATTTCGATTTGACGTCGGCCGAACTGGCGGCGATCGATGCGCTCGACGACCCGCATGACAACGTCAGCGCCGATCCGGCGACCTTCATGCATTCCCAGTCGTGGGCCGACCAGCACGTGCGCGGCAATATCTGATTGTGGCGGGGAGGGACGGTCGGCGGGATCACCCCCAGTCGGCTGCGGCTTGGTCTGTGGGCGAGATGTAAGCGGGCGTGGGTTGTGCGGAGGTGTGCGGTATGGATGGTGAAATGGAGCGGGTCTTGCCGGATGATGCGGACGATGGTGCCGAACGCCGGTGGATCGATGACACGCTGAACCGGCTTTCGCGCTCCTCATTCCGTGCGAAATTCGAGTTGTCGGCGAAGGACCGCGCGTATGCGCGGGCGAAGGGCAAGGCCATGATCGATCGCCATGCCCGCGAGCTGCTGCGCGGCCTCGAGATCGCCTATAGCCTCACCTACGACAAGGACGACATCCTCGGCGGCGTCAAGAAGCGCAAGTAGCCGACCTGCCGGACGCTGACAAAGGTGTCAGGGCAGTTCGTCATGTTTTTCATGACAAACTGCCCTGACACCTT
>ENA-ORTT01001735-ORTT01001735.1-human-gut-metagenome-genome-assembly--contig:-NODE-1735-length-20015-cov-6.284519_pt1 | contig 20015 bp, 19 predicted proteins | sample MGYA00242074_ERZ509197 | MGnify/ENA primary metagenome ERZ509197 (study PRJEB26280, sample SAMEA2338789) | human gut metagenome | biome: human gut; feature: human-associated habitat; material: faeces...
AACACACATTCATTTTCTCCCCTTAATATCCTACAAACCGCAGAAAATCAAGGTTCCTTTGAAAGCAGACAAACGGTTTCAATATTCCCCTGAACTTTGATTTTATACTGCATAGCGAAAGTATGCAATAGATTTTCAAAGTGGGGTAATGGTTTTATCCCCTCTGTTTCCCTAATTATTTCAAATCTAAAACCTTCTCTATTTTCATCTTCTTTTTTTCAATCATCTTGGCAATAAATTCATCATAGGACTCTTTAGGGTAATATGGGTTATTTTGTGGTGTTCCCGCCAAAGTTCCAAATGCACTCATGTTCTTAAATAAATTACTAATCACCGAAGACGAATACATCTGAGATGACATATTTTTATATAATGTATTTAATTGCTTTAAATGTTCTTCCAGATGCAAACTTGACTGTTCAACATACGTTGCTTCTAATCTTTTGTCCAACATCTCATTTATTTCATAAGAATTAGCCTTTACTGTTTTTGTTCCTCTACGAAAAAATATACTCCCGGCTTCTGCCGAATTACTATCCTTTTCCCAAATATATGGTAAATTTATATCCTCTGAATAAATAAGGATTAGTTGAAAAAGCCTTCCTTTCAATTTACTATAACTTTCATTTGAAAAGTCAAAGTCTGCTATTTCAAATTTAATTGTTTCTGGTAAAAATTTTGCCATCTTACTATGTATTTTTTCTTTATCTTCTATTTTAGATAAACCAATACTCTCTAATGTTCCATCCTCATTTTCTTTTACTCCAAGTATTATTGCCCCTCCACCCGAGTTAGCAATTCCTAATAGTATTTCTGCTAATTTCTGTGCCTCAATCCATTGTACCTTAAAATCTAAATTATCCTGTTCTCCAAGACCATTATCTAAAATATCAATAAAGTTCTCTCTCGTTGGATTCTGAAGAACATCATAAACCATTTCTTTAATCTTTCCGCTATTAAAATTATCCATATATTTTCATCCTCCAATCGTGATGTTCTTTCGTCAAAAAGTATCCTTTCGCCAAAATGTATATTTCTTATTCCCAAAAGCATATCCCCTGGGGTAAACCTCCAGCTATATCATCACTCTACGGAAACAGAAACACACATCTATTTTATTCCCAAAATGGCGAAATCCTTTTATTTATTGGGCTTTTCTCGACAGAAGGCAGACTGTTTCCACATGTTTCGTAAATGGAAACATGTCGCAAGGCTGGCACTCGACAGCCTGATACCCATGTCTTGTGAGATATTTTAAATCTCTCGCAAGTGTCTCCGGGTTGCATGACACGTAGACCACTTTTTTCGGTGCAAGTTTTACTACTGAGGATAAAAATGCCTCATCGCTTCCCGCTCTCGGTGGATCCATGAATACGACATCCACTTTTTTGTTCTGCTCAGAAAGCTCTACCATAAATTTTCCGGCATCTGCATTATAGAACTGTTCATTTTTGATATTGTTCCGTTTTGCATTGATGACCGCATCCTTCACAGCATCACGGTTTAACTCCACGCCGATCACTTCTTTTGCCTGGGACGCAGCGATCAGACCGATCGTTCCGGTTCCACAATATGCATCGATCACTTTCTCTTTTCCGGTCAGTCCCGCATATGTGATCGCTTTGTTATAAAGGATCTCTGTCTGTACCGGATTCACCTGATAAAATGATTTTGGCGAAATACGGAATGTACAGCCACAGAGCGTATCCTCAATATAACCTTTTCCATAAATAACAGTTTCCTTTTCTCCGAGAACCATGCTGGTCTGTTTATCATTTACGTTAACCACAACTGTAGTAATTTCTGGATGAAGTTTCCGCAGTGCTTTTACAAAATTGTTTTTGGATGGAAGAATCGGGGAACCGAGCACCAGCACTACCATCACCTCGCCGCTGTGAAAACCACGGCGCACGAGAACGTGCCGGAGCAGACCGTATCCGGTGTCCTCATCATAAGTTTTTATTTTAAATGAATGTAAAAGTCCTCTGATATCACGGATGATAGCGCTTGAAAGCTCATCCTCGATCTCACAGGAATCAATGTTGATGACCTCATGGGTTCCGGCCTTGTATACACCGGAGATCACGCCGCCCGGTGCCGCCTTTGCATGTCCGTTTCCTGCGGTACGTCTGCCTCCGTTTGCATGTTTTCCCCTGCGCTCCACATCAAACACTGCGTGTACTTTATTTCTGTAATGATACGGATTTTCCATTCCGATGATCGGCAGGACTTTACAGTAATCCCCAATGTTTTTGCGCACATAGGTCTGTTTTTCCTGCAGCTGTTGTTCATAGGACATTCCCTGATAATCACAGCCACCACATTTTTTTGCATACGGACAGACTGCTGCCTGTTTCTTTGTATCCTGCGGCGCTTTCTTTGTATCCTGCGTTTTCTCTGATTTCCATGCGTATTTTTTCTGCAATGCTCCCGCATTATCTATGATTTTTTTCTTTCCTTTTGTCTGCATGACTGCTCCTTTTATTTTGGCTTGTTACTTTTCATCTCTATGTGTTTATGCTATCATAGGAACCCGTAAGAATCAAAATATTTTTAGTGAGGTTATGAATATGAATTTTATTAAAAAAAACTGGAAAGGTGTGCTGTTATGCCTGATGATTGCGATTCCAAGCTGGATTTTAGGAAAAATTTTCCCAATTGTAGGTGGTCCTGTCTTTGCGATCCTCCTAGGAATGGTCATTACATTATTGGTCAGCGATAAATCTGCTCTACAGAGCGGCATCACATTTGTGTCCAAAAAGATCCTGCAATATGCTGTTATTTTACTTGGTTTTGGAATGAATCTCTCTGTCATCCTGCAGACAGGAAAACAATCGCTTCCAATCATTCTTGCAACGATCACAACATCCCTTGTTGTTGCCTGGGTATTACATAAAATCCTTCATGTTCCCGGAAAAATCTCCACACTCATCGGTGTAGGTTCCTCGATCTGCGGAGGCTCCGCAATTGCAGCTACTGCTCCTGTCATTGACGCTGATGACGAGGAAGTTGCACAATCAATTTCCGTCATTTTCTTTTTCAATATGCTTGCCGCTTTATTTTTTCCTATGCTTGGCACCATTCTCGGTTTTTCCCAGACAAGCGGAGAGGCTTTCGGTATTTTTGCCGGAACTGCTGTGAATGACACCTCTTCCGTTACCGCTGCTGCCTCCACCTGGGATTCCATGTACAACCTTGGTGCGGCGACTTTGGATAAAGCTGTCACCGTAAAACTTACAAGAACACTGGCAATTATTCCAATCACGCTTGTCCTTGCTTTTCTTCGAACCAGAAGGGAACAAACGGATCATAATAAAGTGGATTTTAAAAAGATTTTTCCAATGTTCATTCTCTATTTTATAATTGCATCCATTATTACAACAATAGCAGTGAACTTCGGTGTTCCAGCAGCTGTTTTCAATCCGCTAAAAACTTTGAGCAAGTTTTTCATCGTTCTTGCCATGAGTGCAATTGGTCTGAATACCAATATTGTGAAATTAGTGAAAACAGGAGCCAAGCCTTTGCTTCTTGGATTCAGCTGCTGGATCGGTATTACCTGTATGAGTTTGCTGATGCAACACGTATTAGGTCTGTGGTAAAATTATGAATCTTTTTGATAGGAGGAAGCGGTTTTCGCTCCTTCTATTTTTGTATTCTGGCAAATAGAAGCGCTATCACCATCAGAAAGCATCCCACAAACACAAAACACCACTGTATTCCGATTTTTGTCAAAAATGCTGAGGCTGACAGCGTCAGAATCTCCACCAGATTCACTCCCATATTAAGCACAGACAGCGTTGCCGCACGCTGGCTGCCACACTCCGCTCGTCCACAAACTGATTTTCCAGATTCATCAGCAGATATTCCGGAAGATTTAAAAGCAACGGCAATATCAGCATTAGAAGCAGTACGGCTGCCCTGAATTTTACCACTCCAAAAAGAAGAAATGCCACCCCTGCTGTGGTAGCTGTAACTGCGGGCAGTTTTTCCCTACTGGACTTTCCGTTTTTTCCGTCAGACAATTTTCCTAAAATGGGTTCTGCCAGCATCTGTACGGCTGAATAGCTCAAAATGATCAATGACATCCATTCTACCGGCAAACCGCAGTTTTCAAGTTTTACCACATAAAAGAAGTTGATCAGAAGCCATGCGATACTGAAAATCGCCAGCGAAATCACAAACAGAAATGCTTTTTTGTTTTTAAATATCGCTAAAATCTGCCGTATCGAATCCTTTTCCTGCTTTTTCTGCATAGTATCACCGCTATTCCCCTGCTGTCTGGTGTCTGCCTGGAGCTGCATTTCTTTTCTATCTGCAATTATGGTTTTACTGCTTTCACTTCTCAGGAAAAACGAACATGCAAATGCTGCAGCATTTGCAACTACAGTTGTAATCAGCAAACCTTCCATACCACTTATTTTATAAATCCCGGCATACGCGACCGTACTGATGATAAAACCTGCTGTTCCGAAATTTCCTGCGTGTGCCGTTTTTGCAAGATATCCGTTTTCTCCATACAGAGCGTACAAATACGCGCTTCCCGTCCCGGAGGTAAAGCACACCGCAATTCCCTCTACAACTGCCTCCACGACAAACAGTGCAAGTGACCGGCTCACAAAGGCTGCAAGCAATAAACTTCTCGCGCCAAACAGTAACACCTGTGCCCAGATCAGGGATTTCCGGTATCCAATTTTATCTGTTATAAATCCTGTTGGAATTTCCCCCAGAAAAATCACGCCAGACAATAATGCCTGCAGGAGGAAAAATATGTGTTCCGACACACCAGCCAGCGTTCTTACCAGCAACGCAACCGGCGCAAAAAAGACAAGTCCATTCAAAAAACAGACTCCATCATAACTATCAAATTTTAATTTTTTCATGAGATATCTCCTTTTTTCTAATTCGTAATCAGTTGACTGATCTTCTTTTTTGTAACCAAAAAAAGATTACATCTGTCTGTAACCTGATTTAAAAACTGTGCCATCTTTGATCTCTGCCAGTTTTTCCATCATTGAATTAGAAAAAAATCAATGTCTCATGTATTTGATAACCTCTGGAGTCTTAATGTTGTTTTGTAAAAAGATATAAATTACACCGGTGACCAAAAATCACCGATGTAATTTAAAATAGCATACTTGTGACAGATTTACAAGATGCTCAAAAATTTCCTATTCCACATTTTTCAGTGCCTGATCCATCGGAATACGCTTGATCCTTCTGAAATCCAATACCATGACAAGCAGATATCCGATCAGTATAAACAGGAACATTTTCACATAGCCCATCGTGCTTATGCGAAAAGCGTACCATCCACTGTAGGAAAAGAGCATGATCCTCCAGACAGCCTTCATGATGACGACACCTAAAATCACGCTGACAACATCGATCACCACAAGAATGATGGTTGTAGACAACAGATATAAGCTTGCAATCTCCCGGTTCTCATAGCCCAGGATTTTTGTCATGGAAATTGCATTTTCGTTCTTCTCGATGATCAGCTTCGTGAGCAGGTAAATCAATACTGCGGATAACAGGATGCACAGATACTGGAAGTAGGTCATATAAGAGCCCATGGAATGATCGAGCTGATCACACATTTTCGTCATGTCATGTTCTGTGATGACGGTTGCAATCTCATCCTCATCAATATCTGTGATCTCTGAATCCGAGAGATAGCCTGTGAATGCATCACTGCCCATGTCAAAGATTTCACAATACTGCTCATTGGACAGAAATACTGCCAGCGCCTGACTGTGATCATAGATTCCTGCAACCTCAAACTCATACTGTTTGTTCTCATATTTTTCGTCAAGAACCACTGTGTCACCCACGCTCAGGCTGTATTTATCTGCATAGGAAGCAGAAATATATGCCTCGTTTCCTTTCAGGGCAGACAGGTCACTGATTTTCACATACCGGCTGTCATCCTCGATTCCGTAGACAGAAATCTCCTCATCTAACGTATCGCTCTTGTGCTGCAGAGATGTCATATTGAATTTCTCTGCATCCTTATTATCCGTTGTGATAATGTCTCCATCCTCATTCTCATAAGACTTTAACACATACTGATAATTCGTGAACATCATATCTGAAACATTGGATTTGTAATAGTCGAGCGTCTCCGGCATACCGACCGCCATTGCGAGCATAATACCGATAAACCAGATCCCCACAAATAAAATCAGGTAATTCGTCACGTTCTGGAACATGATACGCAGACGGAAACGGCTTAAAAAGCTCCATTTTGGCAGACGCATTGCTTTTTTACGTTTTGTTTTTTTCAGATCATGACGCAAAAACTGTAATGGTGTATGCCGCATCATTTTTATAATGACGACGAGATTGACCGCAAGCATTAAAACAACCGGGATGATTGTTGTCTTGAAAAAGGCATCCGGGTTCCAGACTGTCTGATAAGTTGGAAGACTGTAGCTGTTATAATACATGCCGACAACCACATTTTTAAATACGGTATAGCCGAGGATATTTCCAACGCACGCTGCGAGAAGTGTCACGATCACCGGCATGGAAATATAATGTCTGACCAGTTCACCTCTCGTATAACCAGAAGCTCTCAGTGTTCCGATCGTAGAAGCCTCCTTCACGATCGTGTTGCTGATGGTCACTGCAAAAATAAATGCAATGATCACGATCAAAATATCCAGTAAAACACCACCCATAGCTTTGTCTGAACCCATATCATCCGTTGCAAAATTAATAGCCGGATTTGCATAGCGCGGCATATAGTCCTCTAACTCTTTGTCATCGCACACAACCTGTGTGAGCAGTGCTTTCATGAAATCATCGGATTTTGCTTTCTGCTCCACTTCATCTGCAGGAATATCCACATAATTCCATGTGTAAGAATAATGAACAGTTTTATGTAAACTATCAAATCCTTCCTGTGTGACCATAGCCACATCGAATTTGATCGCATCAAACATCATATCTGTTGACTTCTCATGCAGTGTCGCATAATTGACATAGGCGATCAGTCCGACAACTTTGAACCTCTGCCCGCTGACAGAAATCTCATCTCCCACTTTGACTCCGACATTGTCTGCATGCATACGGTCAATTGCGATCTCATCCGCTTTTTCCGGAAATGCTCCGTCAAGCAGACAGGCAAGATCCACGTTATCATTTTTTGCATAGACACGGATATTTCCTTCTGCCTCGCCGTCATTGTTGTAGTCTTCCTCCTCATTTCGGAAGAAGTTCTCATATACTTTTACCGGAACTTCTGTAAAATCAGGATCGTTTAACTCATATTTTTCTTCTGCGTCAGCATATTTATCATCGATTTCCTCTACGATTTTATCCCATGCCTCGTCGTAGGCTTCCGGATAAGCCTCATCATAAGCCTCCTGATAGGCAGTATCGTAGGCTTCGTCATGTGCCGACTGGTATGCCTCCTTATAAGCGGTATCATAAGCACTCTGGTAATTTTCTTTTTTTGCTGTGTCATAGGCACTCTGATATGCCTCTTTGTAGGCGGTATCATAAGCACTCTGATAAGTTCCGTTCTGTTTTGCCTGTGCAATAGCTCCTGCAAGCATAGCATCCGCACTGCTCTCATCCAGTCCCTGTGCGAACAGTGTCTGTTTTACCTGCGCACCAAACTGTATGTCAAACTGTGCTCCAAAGTTTGCATCAAACTGCTGTTTGAACATACTTTCAAACTGTTCATCGAATTTGGACTGAAATTCGGAATTGAACTCTTCTTTGAATTTTTCCTCAAATTCAGTGTTAAACTTATCGGTAAACTCCTTTTCAAATTCATCGTCAAACTTTTCGTCCAGCTCTTTTTTTGCTTTGTCAAGATAATACTTTTTGACATCCGCTTTTGTTCCTGTCTCGATAGCAGCGAGTAGCGTCTCATCTGCCTTTTTGTCCAGCTCAAAATGTCCATCCTCTAACTTATATTTTGTCACGCCTTCATTTGCTGCAACGAGCATACTCTCATTTGCTACATACATACCGGAAACAAAACCAATTGTAAGAATGAGGAATAATGCCACCACAAGATATTTTTTCCAGTCACCGAGCAATTCACGCGGAATGCGCTTGATGAGCGGATTTTTAATTTTTTTCTTTTTCATAACTGCCACACTCCTTACCACTCAAGATCTGCTGCTGAAATCTTGTGCTCATTCCTCTCGTTGTGGCGGACGGCTCCGTCACGAAGCTTGATGACATGGTCTGCCATGTTTCTGATCGCCTCGTTGTGCGTTACCATGATGATCGTGTTTCCATATTTTTTGTTTACATCTTCGATCAGTTTTAAAATCTCTTTGGAGGTGTTATAGTCCAACGCTCCGGTCGGCTCATCGCAGAGCAGGATATCCGGGTTCTTCACAATCGCACGACCGATGGAAACACGCTGCTGCTGACCGCCGGACAACTGGTTCGGCAGCTTGTATCGGTGCTCGTAAAGTCCAAGTGTATGTAATAGGTCGTCGATATCCAACGCATTGTCAGAAAGGTACGCTCCGACCTCAATGTTTTCCTTCACGTTCAGATTAGCAATCAGATTGTACATCTGAAATACATAGCCGAGATGTTTTCTGCGGTATTGGGTTAGTTTCTTCTCACTCATATCTTCGAGCTTATCACCGTTGATCGAGATGTAACCGCAATCGGCACTGTCGATTCCTCCGATAATATTTAATAAAGTTGATTTTCCCGAACCGGACGGTCCAAGCAGAACACAGAACTCTCCTTTTGCCACGGAAAAGTTCATTCCGCGCAATACTTCCTGACGTGTTTCTCCACTTCCAAAACCTTTTTTCAGGTCAACGATCTCCAAAAATTTTTTCTCTTCCTCTGACATAGTCTCCCCTTTTTCAAAAAACATATTTGGCAACAGCCATTTTTGACATCTAGGTTAGTTATAACTAATCTCAGGAAAATTATAGCACATGATATTGGGGATACAAGGAAGAGATATTGTTGTTGAGAAATTTTGTCAGTTAAATTAACTATTTGATTACATATTGACCTTTGATACTATTCGATATAATATATGTATATACAGTTAATACTATATAACAAAGACCGTCGCATGAAGTGCGTGTAGATATCGATTATGAAACTAAGCTTCATGATCAACAATATCTTTTTTAAAGGAGTGAACATTTATGAGCGATCAGGTTGCCATCAAAACATGGGGAAATAGTCAGGGAATACGTATTCCAAAGAATATTCTTGAAAAACTTGGACTCCATGTCTCAGATACTTTACAAATTGAAGTAATTGATGATTCGATTGTTTTGAAAAAAGCATTTAAACACAAAACATTTGAGGAACGCGTTGCTGAATACAACGGGGAAATTTCAATTTGTGATTATGATTGGGGAGAACCTGTCGGAAAGGAAATTTTATGATGAATTTTTCGCAGGGAGATATTATCAAAATTTCTAATTTAAAAGATGCAATGCTTGTTGTAAGTAAAAATGAATTTATTAAAAAAACAGGTGTTTTTCACGTCTGCCCACTTTTAGAGAATTATGCAGAAGGTCCTCTTCACATAAAAGTACGCGGTGTCAAAGACACCTCAGGAACTGCTATATGTGAGCAATTGAAGCTAATTTACCCTTCCGCCAGAAGCTGCAAACATATCGACCGCGTCCCTTATCATATGATTATGAATGTTTCAGACGCAATACAGGGTATTTTTGAATATGACTAATATAAGAAACAAGGAGACTTCCATGACCGAAACCCTATCAAAAGCCTGGGCATTATTTGACGCAGGCAATTACACCGATGCCGAAACGATTTATAAAGAATGTTATGCAAAGATTCCTTCCACCGACCATGACAATTATTTTTCCCGGATGACACACTTGCCCGCTCCTCAAATCTCTACGAGCAGGGCTATGTTTCCATGAAACTTCATGATTTTTCTCCCGCAGAAAAAAACATGCTTTCAGCCTTAGATTTTGCTGAAAAGTCGAACGATCTTATCTCCATCGGCTGTGCTTACCGCGGTCTTGGCGAAATTCTGAAATCATCAGATAAAGCAGAGGATGCGGCTGTCTATTTTGAAAAAGCTATCATCGCTTTCCAGAAAGCCGGAGATACCTACGGTGTAGAAGAAGTAAAAGAACTCATGTCAAAATAACATCCTACTTTTCAAAAAATATGCATGTTTCATTTGACTCTCTGTTACGGTTCACTTGTACCTTGTTCCAGTAACGGCTCACTCTCTTCGCTTCCTGCGATGTTTAGATGGGTATTTCCCCACTGCTGCATTGCTTCAATGATCGGCGACAGAGTCCTGCCAAAATCCGTCAGACTATACTCTGTCTTTGGCGGCAAAGACGATACCCGTCCTGTCTCCGGCTCTTTTTATGTAACTACTTCGTTTTCCCCTCTCCCTCGAAATACTCCTTCACCAGCTTCACAACCACACCTGATAATAAGAATACTGCGATCAGGTTTGGGATTACCATAAGTCCGTTGAATGTCTCTGCGATGTTCCACATCAGTCCGAGGTTCATGGTCGCACCAACGATCGCCACCAGCGCATATAAAATCATGAACGGCTTATTAGCCCACGTTCCAAATAAAAATTCAATACATCTTGTTCCGTAAAGTCCCCAGCCAATGATCGTGGAGAATGCAAAACAGCACATTGCAACCGCAGTAAAAATAGATACCCAGCCACCATATACGGAGGTGAATCCGCTGATGGTAAGCTCTGCACCTGCTGCCTCGCCATATCCAACCGGAACGCCGCTGCATAAAATGACCAGTGCGGTCAGTGTACAGATCACGATCGTGTCCACAAACACTTCGAAAATACCGAAAAATCCCTGTTTTACCGGTTTTCTCGTATCGGCACAGGCATGTGCGATCGAACCGGTTCCAAGTCCTGCCTCATTGGAAAAAATACCTCTGGAAACACCCTTTTTCATACTCATGAAAAAGCTTCCCACTGCTCCGCCTGTCACGGCTGCCGGGTTAAATGCACCCTCAAAAATAGAACCGAATACCGCTGGAATGGATCTGAAATTGATCAGTACAACACCAATCGCCAATAAAATATAAATGATCGCCATAAATGGCACCAATTTCTCTGTCACCTGTCCAATTCTTTTAATTCCACCAATCAAAATTAATGCGATCAGTGCGGCTAAAACTATTCCGATGACCAGGTTTAAGGTCGGTGCGGATTCCTCGGAGAGCAGGTTAAAATTATAAAGTGCTGAGTCGATCGCCGTAGTGATCGTGTTGACCTGCGTTGCATTTCCGGTTCCGAATACGGTCAGAACTCCGAAAGCAGAAAACAGGTACGCAAGCCAAAGCCCGTGTTTTTTCAAACCGTTTTTGATGTAATACATCGGTCCGCCGATTGCGATTGCGCCTGCCACACCTGCCACATTTCCGGTTCCAACTGTCGCCGCGAGTGCGGTACAGACCGCCTGAAACGGAGTCAGTGCTCCATCCGATGCCTCTCTCTTTTTCAGCATACGTCCAATGGTCACTTTCATTGCATACGGAAATTTGCGGATCTGCAAAAACCGGGTTCGGACACTCAAAAACAGGCCGACACCGATAATGCAGATCATTGCGGGCACACCCCAGATAAAGTTATTTACTACATTGTTGATTTGTTCTATCGTCTGTAACATTTTCTTTGCATTCCTCTCCATCTCATAGCACATACACATTACTCTGTCATAGTGTAAGTGCAATGCACAAATTATAACATATTGTTTCCGAGTATGCAAAAAAACTGAGTAAAAACCGCTTATTTTATGGTCTTTACTCAATTTCTACAACAACTTATACATTTTTCATAATTTTCACCAGCCGACTCGTGCCAAGCCGATCTGCGCCAAGTTCAATAAATTTTTCTGCATCCGCAAAAGAAGAAATTCCTCCGGCTGCCTTTACTTTCACGTTTGTGCCAACGTATTGTCTCATCAGTTCCACATCCGAAAAAGTAGCTCCTGCGGTGAAAAATCCGGTGGAGGTCTTAATGAACTCTGCGTCTGCATTCGTCACGATCTCACACATCTTGATCTTCTCCTCATCTGTCAGAAGGCATGTCTCAATGATCACTTTTAAGGTTTTTCCGCTGCATGCCTCATGGATTTTTCGGATTTCCTGCTCGATTTCATCATACCGTTTGTCTTTCAAAAATCCGATATTAATGACCATATCGATCTCGTCTGCTCCGTTTGCGACCGCATCCCTGGTCTCGAAAATTTTCGTCGCCGTTGTGTGGTATCCGTTTGGAAATCCGATCACCGTACAGATCGGCAGTTTCCCATCGACATACTCTGCCGCCTGTTTCACATAGCAAGCCGGGATACAGGCAGAAGCGCATCCATATTTTATTCCATCGTCTAAAATCTGCCGGATTTCTTCCCATGTTGCAGTCTGTGAAAGCAGTGTGTGATCTACTCTGCTTAAAATATCTTTTTTATCCATGTTTTTCCTTTCTACTGCCGGCTGTTCAGGCATCGTATTGCTTACTCATCATGCAAAGATGTATTTCTTGATTTTCTGCTATGTTTTGCTTTCTCAATCTGCTGTCACTTCTGCATTTCGCATTCTTATGTCACTTCAACTCTGCAAGCAATGACGTACCAATCGTGCCTTCCGGCATCTGCACACCAAAATTATCTGCGATCGTTGCCCCGATCACTGCAAATGTATCCTGATCTTCAAGCTTTCCTGACTCCTTCATGGAAGGCGAATATGCAACAAACATCACCTGTTCCCTGGTGTGGTCAGTACCCTTATAGGTTGGATCATTTCCGTGATCTGCCGTGATGATAAGAAGATCATCTTCCCGAAGTACCTTAAGAAGTTCGCCGAGTTTCACGTCAAAGCGTTCCAGTTCCTCTGCGTATCCTTTTACGTTTCTTCTGTGTCCCCAAAGTGCATCAAAATCTACCAGATTCACAAAACAAAGTCCGGTAAAATCGCGCTCTGCGATCTCGATCGTCTGCTCCATTCCATGTACCGAGCTTTTGGACTTATTGGATTCCGTGATTCCTTCCCCGTCAAAAATATCCCGGATTTTTCCGACAGAGATCACATCATATCCGGCGTCTTTTAACGCATTTAATGCGGTTCTTCCATATGGCTTTAAGGCATAATCATGACGGTTGCTGGTGCGGACAAACTCACCTTTTTTCTTTCCAACATAAGGTCTTGCAATGACACGCCCAACTTTCCATTCATCTTTCATGGTAATCTCTCTGGCGATCTCACAGCAGCGGTAAAGCTCCTTTAGCCCAAACGTTTCCTCGTTTCCGCAGATCTGAAGAACCGAATCCGCAGATGTATACACGATCATGTGTCCGGTTGCGATCTCTTCCTCGCCCAGTTCCTCTAAGATTTCGGTTCCACTCGCACTCTTGTTTCCAATCACTTTGTGACCGGTACGTTTTTCCAGTTCATCGATCAGTTCCTTTGGAAAACCGTGCTCGGTAAACGTCAAAAATGGCTTGGTAATATGAAGTCCCATCATTTCCCAGTGTCCGGTCATGGTATCTTTTCCGTTGCTCGCCTCAGAAAGTCTTGTAAAATATCCCATTGGTTTTTCCACCGGTGCGATATTCTTCAGCTCTTTTAAATTGGCAATTCCAAGTTTCTGCATATTCGGAATTGAAAGATTGCCCACCGTCTCCGCAATATGTCCTAACGTGTCGGTTCCCGCATCGCCGAAACGTTCTGCATCTTTTGCTCCACCGATTCCACAGGAATCAACTACAATCGTAAAAATTCTACGGTACTTTTTTGCTTCCATGATTCTCACACCCCATTTTCTGTTCTCCATTGAAATCTGCTTTTCAGGTAAAACTTTTCCCGCTCACGCATTATTTTTCACGGTCTGCCCTGATCAGTCTGCGGATCGCCTCCACGCCGACCATCACTGCTGCCTCCGTGTCATGAACGATCGGATTATCCATGCCGAGGGCATTGCGCTCCTGATTTCCCATAACAAGAAAATCAGAACCACAGCGGACTTTCAGATGCGCAGCCACAATAAACAATGCCGCTGATTCCATCTCAGACGCCTTGCAGCCCAGACGTTTCCATGCCTCCCACTTATTCAAAAGTTCATAGCTTACCGGCATGCGCTCCGGCTCATGCTGTCCGTAAAATGCATCTTTGCACTGGACTACTCCGGTATGATAAGTAAGCCCCAGTTCCTTTGCTGCCGCAACAAGTGCATTTGCCACCTCAAGATCTGCCACTGCCGGATACTCGATCGGTGCATATTCCCTGCTGGTTCCTTCCATGCGGACTGCTCCGGTAGCGATCACAATATCACCGCCCTTGACATCCAGATCAATTCCGCCGCATGTTCCAACACGCACAAATGTATCTGCACCGCACTGCACCAGTTCCTCCATCGCAATTGATGCGGACGGTCCGCCAATCCCGGTGGATGTCACGCTGACCTTCTCACCTTCCAGATAACCTGTGTAGGTGACAAACTCCCTGCTGTCCGCCACAAGTTTTGCTTCCTCAAAATGTTTTGCGATCTTCTCACACCGCTTTGGATCTCCCGGCAGGATCACATAACGCCCCACATCCCCCGGTCTGATCTGTAAATGATACTGTAACCCAGCTTCTCCTGAATAGTTCTGCATACCCCCACACCTTTCTTTTTATCTGTCGTTTTCCATTCTCCAGCTGATACATCTCTGAAGATATTCCACATATTCCGGATTTTTGCACATGCCTTTTCCTGGAGTATCCGAAATCTTGGCAACATCCATTCCATTACACTTGGTTGTCTTCATGACAATATTCAACGCCGGAACATCCGTGTCATTTGAAATATAAGTTCCGATTCCAAATGCAATTTTTACTTTTCCTGCAAAATAAGATGCGATCTTATCTGCCCGCTCAAAATCGAGACTGTCGCTAAATAACAGTGTTTTCGTTTTTGGATCGATTCCAAGGCTCTCGTAATGGCGGATCATTTTCTCTCCCCACTCAAACGGATCGCCGCTGTCATGACGCACACCGGAAAACAGTGTTGCGTAAGTCAACTGGAAATCTCTTAAGAAGCAGTCTGTTGTAATAGCATCGGTCAATGCCGTTCCATTTAAAATACCGTATTCTTTTACCCACCAATCCAGCGCATACCAGTTTGAATATGCCGGATTGTGCTTATGATTTCCCTGTCCGACACACATGATCCATTCATGCGCCATCGTTCCTACCGGAGTGATGCCATATTTTTTTGCAAGGAAAACATTGGATGTTCCTACAAACGTAGAACCAGGATATTTATTCTCGTTTAATTTTTTCACTGCCAGTTCCTGTGCCCCGGCAGAGAGTCTTCTTCTGAGTCCAAATTCGCTGAACAGTCCAAGGTTATACGTACCGTTTTTCAATAAAGTTATTTTTTCATCCAGCTTTTTCTCAAAACTTGCAAGCAGATCGTCATAATGATATGCCATGCGGAAATAAACTTCATTTACAATGGCAAGTGTCGGAATCTCATAAAGGGAAGTGTTCAGCCATGTTCCGAATGTTTCGATCGTCAGTCCACATTCTGCGTCCTCCGTAATCTCATAATCTTCATATCGAGGCTGCCACAGTCTTAAGAAATCCACATAGCTTCCCTTCATCCATTTGATCTTATGCAGATATTCCAGCTCCTCTTCTGTGAAACGCAATCCACAGTATGCCTTGATCTGCTCCTTGATCTCCTCCACCATCTCATGGGTAAAGTGAACGTCGGTGTTTCTGCATTTAAAAGACCAGGTTGTCTTATAATCTGAAAACTGATGGTAAATACACTGTCCCATCGAAAACTTGTACATGTCTGTCTCTAATAAACTTGTGATAATTGGTTCTAATAACATCTTTTTCTCCTCTATTTTCCGTAACGATCACTTCTATGCATCAACCAGACCTGCCTGTTACTTTTCTTTTCACGGACTGCTTTGCGCACGTCTTTTTACTATATTATAACTCTGTGGCGGTTTTGACAACAATTTTGTGGAAGATCGGGGCTTGTGGTCTGAAATACGCTTTTTGCTATAAAGAAAAGAGACTCCCTTTTTTGAAGTCTCTTCCTGCGTAATGCTTTATTATTTTTGTAACTGCTGGGTGATAAGTGTTCTTTCCTTCCCCTTAATTCCAAGTGCGTCAAGTGCCTGGTCTAACGTCCATTTCATGTTGTTCATGAGATTTTGAACTGATGTTATATTTGCCATTAATGCTCTTTCATCACCATATCTCTCTACAATCTCACTCATTTCTTCACGCCCTCCTTCTTTCTCTTTAAAATGTTTCACACTTTCTGCCAGCTCCGTGTAGTGCATGCACTCCGGATTTTTCTCCCGAAAATCCTGCATCAACTGACCAATCTCATCATTCCCTTTATAATTTCCATTCACGTAAATGATATGGGAGCCGTCACGAAACTGTTCATTCGTTTCGCCTACGTATCGTTCTACGTGATACAAAGGTAAACCCTTTCGGAACTTGTCATGCTTATAAATAAATATCACATAGGAATCCTTCAGTTCCCTAAACGCCTGTCCCTCCTTGAGCATTCTCGAATCAACCATACTGCTGTGATAACGTGCGCGTCTGACATGTGCTCCTTCTGAATTACCCTGAACCTCAATGTCGATCTCCTCACCATTTTCATCCATTGCATCCACATCCAACGTAATATTACGCCTGCCAACCTGATGGTTTTTCATTTCATTCTGCCCTGTCACGCTGATAACCTTAACCTTTTTGCCAAGAATGATACGGAGCAACAATTCCGTTGCTTTGATGTTTTTATCAAACACCCGGCTCATCAGATCGTCATCAAATAATGTGAGTTCATTCACAAGCTCATTAACATTCCTCGGATTTTGTCTGAGATTGCTGCTATTCAGTTTTTCTGTCATTTGACCTCATTTCTTCTCTCCCTGTCTAAATAGTAGCACAGTATACCAGCAGAAACAAATAAAATTCCTATAAAATAATACATTTTTAGAAGGTGATCCTGATGAAATCCTCTTACTGCAGTGCCCTGATTTTCTCCTCCAATGCATCTACCTCAGCACCGTATTTTAAGCCCCAGTCCTCACGTAAAAGTTCCAGTTCTTTCTTATAATATTCTACTGCACTCTCGTGATCACCCATTCTGACACAGCACTGTGCCATCGCTTCAAATGAGTCTGTATATCGTGGTTTTGGCATGCAGTCGAATGTCTTTTGCCACATCTGGATTGCCTCTTTAAAGTATTCATTGTATGAAAATACATTTGCAATGGAAAATAAAATTCTCCAGCTATTTTCATTTGCTTTCGCCAGTGCCTCATACTCTGCCTTCACAGCTTCGAATCCCACCTGTTTTTCTTTGATAAAAACCTCATAAAAAGCATTCAGTTCATCTGGATTTTTCTGATAGGATTCTTTTAAAACAGTTTTTGCCTCCTCAATCCGTCCATCGTCGATCAGGTTATCCAGCAGATAAAAATATACCCTTGTATTTTCCGGTGCAGTCTTTAATAATTTGTACCAATATCTGATCAACTCCTGATGATTGGCTGTATCCCAGTCAAACCGTTTTCCATGATTTCCGTTATTGATGTTGTTGATATCGCCCTTCTGGTTTGGGTGTAAATCAATTGCCCGCTTTGCGTAATACACTGACTTTTGGTACATACATTCTGCCCGGTGTCCGTAAAAGTCTCCAAGCAGAGAAATTGCATGATAATTCGTCGGGTCTGCCTCTACCTCGCGGATCAGGAATGCTTCTTCATTCTCAAATTCCATATTTGTCATGACTCTTCCATATTGCAATTTCTTTTCAATGCTCTCGTAACGTTTTTCGGTAGAGTATTCAAACAGATCATCAATCTGAATCCCGAATAAGGACGCAATATCCGGCAGCATTGTCATTTCCGGCAGCGAGCCGTCATTCTCCCATTTGCTTACCGCCTGACTGGTAACTCCTAATTTATCTGCAATATCTTTCTGGGACATGCCTTTGGAACGACGTAATTCTTTTATTTTATTGCCAATTGTTTTCATAAAATCTCAGCCTCTTTTCATTTTTTGTTTTTCCAAGATCTTGTGATTTTATTATAGCAATCATATATGCAACGAATAATTTCAAATTAGTTGCGTTTGTGAAACCGTTGGTTGTTTTATATTGTTTTTCCATTAAATTTTCACTATTTTTACACTATTTTTCATTATTTTCAAGTGTTATTGCCGTAGTCCTATAGCCCAATCTCTAATCTTTTACGATATTCTCTTGGCGTTATCTTGTACCTCTCTTTAAAAACCCGGTTAAATGTCCTTTGACTTTCAAAACCACATTCAAGACATATGTTTGTTATCGTATCCTGCGTATTTTCTAATGCACCAACTGCATAATTTAATCGCACGCCATTTAAATATTTGCTGAAGTTACAATGAAAAGTTTTAGCAAACATTCTCGACAACACGTATTTACTTATCCCCAGATCGAATGCCATCTTTTCAAGACTGATTTCATCTCTAAAATTTTTTGCTATATACTCCACAGAATTGTAAATCAAATCATTACTTCCTAATGATTTTTTATCGATCATCGGTATTTCAGTGAATACATATGCAAGAATTATTTGTGCATATGCCTGTGCCAATATCTGAGTACACTCTGGATTTTGCATCAAAAATTTTATTGCATGAACCACATCCGGATGTACATTTTCTTTTTTTAACACCGGATTTTTTGGACTGTATATTTGTAATTCTTTCAAAAATCCTGAAAGAACTGCCGGATCTATATAAAGGAAAATAGCTTTATTTTCTTTTTCGTCAAAAACCTGATAATGGTGTATTACATTCGGAAACACTATCGCAAAATCACCTTCGTCCATGTTATACAGCTCCATTCCGACTCCAAGTGCAATATTTCCATTTGTGACATACACAACCTCTATTGCTTCATGTAAATGGGGTGGCATATGTACTGTTTTTTTCCACTCTGCTGATATTCCCTTATCTTTGTTTTCGTATACTAACAGCATTTAGAGCCACCCTCTTTTTCTTAGATCTGCTTTCCGATACCGTTCTACACTTCAATTGCGACTAACAGATGGTGAATGAATATTTGATATCCTCTTCTGCACTGACATGATATTCGTCTGCCACATCAGTTCCCCAGCTGTCGATACCTCCGACTCCTCTGACTGCCCCGTATACACATAAAACCGTTCTTCTTGCTGGTGGTAATTCCTCATGATGCAGAGCATTTTCAATTTCAGATGCTGTATAAGGAAGGCATGAAAAAGCAAATTCCCGATCCATCTTCTCAATGCGGAGTGTCTGTGGCGAATGATCTGTTCTACTATTGTCAAGACTTGTATGTCTGCTAATTTCGAGCCACTCTGTATCCATTCTCATTCCACATTCCTGTGGAACAAGGTAAGGTGTTAAGCTCAGATCTGTGACTTCGTAAATACCCTTTTCGGCACCTGCTTTTCTATCCGGATATGTCTCACCGGATAAACCTTTATAGATATATTTATCTGCAAGTGTCGGCATGATAAAACGCATTCCAAACACCGGAAGCTCAGGAAGTCCTTTTGCTCCATTATAATGTACATCCACACGGATTTTTCCGGATGCGTCAACCCTATATGTCACAAGTACCGTTGTTGACGGATTAGATATCGTCTCATAAGTATATTTTACTATGATCTCATCAGCAAAAATATCCCCACCAAAGCTGTTATTGTCCGGTGCATATGGTTTCTGCTCCTCTCCATCCATAATGACCTGTATTCCCTTGCAGTCAATGAACATATCTGCTGAAAGCCAGCTTCCGCTTTTAATATGGAACTTGCTTCCTCTGTCGTTGTCTGTCAGTGCTCTCCAGAAAGTAGGTTTGGGACAACGGTACAGCCACTCATATCCGTTTTTCACGATAGATTCGAGTCCGCCTTGTGCATAAGAAAAAATATAATCAAATCCTTCACCATGTACACCAAGTGTATAGTCACCATAGACCACTCTTAATTTATCTGTATAAG
>ENA-ORTT01001789-ORTT01001789.1-human-gut-metagenome-genome-assembly--contig:-NODE-1789-length-19556-cov-6.175017_pt1 | contig 19556 bp, 15 predicted proteins | sample MGYA00242074_ERZ509197 | MGnify/ENA primary metagenome ERZ509197 (study PRJEB26280, sample SAMEA2338789) | human gut metagenome | biome: human gut; feature: human-associated habitat; material: faeces...
GTATAAATATCCAACGCCATACCAGAAGATGAAGTATATCCAGCATCTGTCGCCTTTTCATATCCACCAGCAGGTGAGATAAGAAAGGCTTCGATATTGGATTCAAACTGTTTTTCATTTTCAGCCATAACTTATACCACCCTTCTTTTTCCTGTAACTACTTCATAAATCAGTGATTTTTTGTATGATTCAAGGTCTTTGATGAGAAATTCTTTTTCAGCAATGAGGGAATTAATCTCCGCTGTTCTTTTATCAAGGTATTTTACAATTTCTATTTGTTCATCTAATGTCGGATGTAAAATTTTAACAGAATAAAAATTTCCATTGGACAAATTTTGCAATCCGACTGTGATACCGTTTGACTTTAAAGCAAAAATATTTTTATACGTCGTTGAATGAAATAAATATTCATAATATTTTGCATATACATCATCTCTAATCGCATGATAAACCCCGTAGTGAAATGATACCATTCCTGTATATTTTGAGGCAAAAAACACACCCAAATGTCCCTTGAATCTATTTAATACTAAATCATCTGGAATAACATGTTTCCAATTGTCATGTGTAGCTGATTTTAAGGAACGTTCTGACATATCATCTGTCGGAATCAAACCATCCACTTGTGACAAAGATAATGACACATCATCCGCATCAACTGGTCTAACATCCTCTCTAAATAGTAAGCTTGCAAGAACTAAATCCCAATTTTGGGGCATTTCAGGAAACCATGTATAATCTGTGTATTTCATTTCAGAATCATGAATTCCAGTCATTGTAGCATTATCTATTACAGCCTGTTTCAATTCTTTATATTCTTCAATACTTGCGTTCGCTTCTGCAATAATGTCATCAATTTTAGAACATTCTTCATCCAAATAATCGGCAATAGTTTGCTGCTCAGACAATAATGGCATTGGAACTTTTAACTGTCCAAGCTGTTCCTCTGTAAAGGAATGTCGCAAATTCTTTGCTAAATGCAATAATTCTTTCGTATTATCGACCATCAAATAATAATAGTAGAAATAATCTCTTGATGCATTATCATGTACTTTAAAATTACTATATGCTGGACTGGTAACACCATCATGTGTAACCCTTCCAACACATCTAGGCGTTATATCAATATCAAAAAGGCACATGAGTAAATCACCATCCTCAATATACTGATAGCCATCAAATGTAGCAGGCATTTTACCTGTTGGATTTTGCAAATCTCTTACGATTACACCATTCATGGTCAATGACATAACATCTTCACCTGACCATTTTTCGCATAAATTCTTTTCTTTATGCATCACATATTTATTTGGAATTACGCTCCACGTGTCAGGAATCAATCCTACCCACTCAATTCCACTTTCTTTCATTGCCATAATTATTCACCCCCGAACAAATCATGCAATTTTGCCATCAAGCTCTTTTCATGTTCTTCAATACGTGCTGCAATCGCATCTGATGGTTCAATCTGCTTGTATTCATAGAATGTTCTTGTGAATGGAATTTCATATCCTACTTTTGTTTTGGCTTTGTCAATCCAAGCCTGCGGATTATATGGAATGACCTCACGCTCAAAGTAAGCATCAATATCTTCTGCAAGTGGTACATTCTCTGTATCACGCTTTGATGTATCAGCAACAGGTTTCTTTTTCTTCATGACAACATTGCCATCTTCATCCACCTGCGGTGTTTCCACCACAATCTTGTTATAGCCAAGGTCAATAGCATCCATAACCTTACTCTTTACAATGATTGCATTGTCGTTTTCATCTACACCATTGTATGTACCATCCACATATGCACCATACGCTTCGATAATCAAATCACGACAAGCCTTTGTGATATCAAATCTTTTAGAGCCTATATTTTTTCTTCTTTGTGACTTACATTCACTTGCATCAAGTAAACAAACCTTTCCTTTTTTCAACTGTGATTTATTTTTTGTTAAAATCCAAATATATGTAGAAATCGGAGTATTATAAAAACTATCAGTAGGTAATTGTACAATCGCATCCAGCCAATCATTCTCAATTACATATCGACGAATTTCTGAATAGCCAGAACCCGCATCACCAGTAAATAAAGATGAACCATTCTGGATAATTGCCATCTGACCATCATCTTTTAACTTTGCAAGACCATTCAGCATGAACAGAAGCTGTCCATCACCTTTTGCTGGCAATCCCGGTGCAAATCTTCCTGCTGTACCTTTCTTAAATTCCGCTGTGACCTCTTTTTCCTCACGTTTCCACGGAATACCGAATGGTGGATTGCTGATAATATAGTCAAACTTATATCCGCTGAACTTGTCATCAGACAAGGTATCACCGAACTGCATATTGTTAGGGTCTCCGCCACGGATAAGCATATCAGCTTTTGCAATACCGAATGTAAATGGATTGAACTCCTGACCGAATACAGTAACGTCTGCATCCGCATCCATCTGTTTCAATCTTTCTTCCATACAGGTAAGCATCTGAGATGTTCCCATTGTCATATCATAGACGGTCTTTGAAATACCGTCTCCTGTAAATGCGGATTCATCACCAGCTACAAGAAGGTCACTCATCAGATAGATGATATCACGGCTTGTGAAATGTGCTCCGGCTTCTTCGTTATATGATTCAGAGAATCTACGAACAAGATTTTCAAACACATATCCCATATCAACCGCACTGATTTTCTCAGGTGAAAAATTACCCTTATCTGTACAGAAATCGGAGATTACCTGATACAGAAGACCTGCTTCTTCCATATGCTTAATCTGAGAATCAAAATCCATACGTGCAAGAATGTCCTGAATATTATCAGAAAATCCATTCAGATACGCCTTGAAATTATCTACGATATTTTCAGGGTCAGCAATTAATGTCTTGAACGTAAATGGACTTGTATTGTAAAACTGATAGCCTGATGCTTTACGCAGGAACCCATCTTTTACAGCCAGCTTTTCTACTTTCTTGTATGTATCAAGAACTGCCTGATGTGTTGGCAGCAAACAATCGTGGAAACGCTTGATTACTGTCATCGGCAGAATAACAAGACCATATTCATGTGGTTTATATGCACCTACAAGGTCATCTGCAACAGACCATACAAGAGCTGCTGTATCATTGGAATTTTTACCAACACTTGTAATTAACTCATCACTATTCGCCATTGTGTTTTTCTCCTTTATGCATCTTCTTTATATTATAGATATTATAATTTTATTTTGCAATTAGTTTCATTCAAAAGTATGTACTGCTTCTCATTTTTTAATATTAGTTATACATATGTTTTAACTTGTCTCCTAATGCAAAAGTTTAATCCTATTTACTTTATAAACAAACTCGTCTAATAAATTTCTTTATTTCATCATAAACACTATCATCTAAATCTGGATATATTTCAAGAACACTATTTACCCATTCTGGTCCGTGTCCCCCAACTTCTTTCACAAAGCATTCAAGTTCCCCGACTGGAACAATGTAGATACCAGTAGCTTCTAACACTTTCTCCATATTTTTATACGAAATAGTAGCATTACCCGCTGGCAATGCTGCTACTCCAGCCTTTTTAATATCATCCCATTTGGAAACAGTACTGAACGCAGAACGAATTTCCTTCAACTCTTTTCCACTTAAAAATTGGCTGGTTTTCCCTTCTAGTACCTCTTCTATAATTGCTTTTGCATTATTTCTATCAATTTTTTCTTTTGAACTATGCAAATTAGAAACAATATTATTATAGTCACTTTCAATTGTTGTCCATTCTATACCAAATGCCTCTATAATCCCTTTAAATACTGTTTTATCATTAATTACATCTATATCAGGAACAAGTTTAACATTAATATTTAATGCTCGAAGTGCTGTAACAATTTTAGCCATTCTGTGTTTTCCGCTACAATGAATGAATAATGTCTCTGAATACTTGCCTTCCGACTGCTTTATATGATTCTCAATAATTGAATACAACTTACAATCAGAATCACTTTCACACAATACTACATCTTTATGAAATAAACTCGTCATGATATTTGAATACTTAAGTAATGGGTCATTCCAAATTTGACTAAATCTAGCATTTTCCAAACAATAAAATTCATTTATATCATCTCTTCTTGTAATTCTAATAATTTTTACTCTTTCCGGACAAACATCTAGTAATCCTTTGATAATCTCCTCACTGTGAGTAGAAATAAATACTTGTTGTTTTTCCTTCAAAATTTCTCCAATTATACGTCCCATAATATTTGCCTGTGGCGGATGTAAAAAAGATTCTGGTTCATCTATTAAAAAAGTACAATAATGATCCAACATTAAATATAGCAAAATACCAGTAAAACTTTTTATACCATCTCCTTGATCTTGTACCTGCTTATATGTATCTAACACATCTGCATATTCCTCTTGCCGCACTTGCTCATCAATAAAATTTTTCTCAAATTTTACCGCATCTCCAATACATAATGGAATATTTTCGCCATTTAATATATGAGGTATTAATTCCTTTCCAAATGCCTTCTTAAAATTTTCCCCCAACCATTCTCTATATTTTCTATCAAATGCCGCATAATGAATAGGATGACTTTTAGCCGCCTTTCGCGCTATCAATGGTGCCGGATTACAAATTGTAAGGCGATTTAATGTATTCAAATATGCGACAAATACAGGTCGTACAGCGCCATAGTATTTATCGCTTTCGTAGTCAATAATGGAACTGTTTGTAAATTTATGCCCCAAGACGGTATATGACTTATAGAAACCTAGATCGCCAACCGTAGCAATTCTATCCAACAACTTCGTTATTTTACCACCACGTTTGACAATCTCAATATCTTTGACAACAACAGTGGGCTTTTTAGTCTCACACAATTCATAAATATCTTTCAAAGCTTGGCTTTTTCCAGCGTTATTAGGACCTACAAACACAACAATATCATTCTCATTTACATGTATTTCATTCGCATTATTCAAAACCAATTTCGAAATATACCCCCCAGTTTCTGTTAGTTCCTCTCCTTTCTCAATTGATTTATCATTCACACTTGCATCCACCATTCAAATCATACCTCCTTGTACTCTTAAACTCTTCATCTAAATATACTTATAATCCATCTAATCCTGCAACTCCGCTTCTTGGATTAAAACATACACATTTCTTCATCAAACATCGGCATCTCTTACCAATTTGTCATAAGAAATAACTTCAATATACGCTCCCCTTATCTGATTATACCCATAGAAACTGCATCATCTGGTGTTCGTATTAAAACATCCTCCCTCATATAATATGTATAGTACATTTTACCATAAAAGCATATGCTTTTCTACACAAAATAAATCTAAGTTTGTGTCAAGTGAATAGTATACATGTTTCGTACTAAAATAATGTGTTTTCTCGCAATAAAAAAGCCACATCCTGTGATGCGACTCTTTTATTGCAATCAGCATTCTATCACTTCATGCAACAATATTATCAAATAATCAAGGCCTTCTTTTCTGTGACATTTATCCCCCATGGGTACTTGCTATTCTGAAAATGAAAAATAATTGTAGTTTTATTTTGTGTTTTGCTAAATTTTGTTCCTAATCCAAAAACAAATGCTCCAGAGGCCGCAACACATATTCTGATTTCATTAATATTAGATTGTTTTTGAATTTCAGAAATATCAGATATAATCTGATCAGTATATTCATCGATCTGATTTTCTGAGTCTATTACATCATAATCAATCTTATCCGAAATTTTATATTTAAAAACATAATCGTTATCTCCTACTATAGATGTATAATCAGGCTCTTTTATCGGTTGAGTCAATGAAATCAATAACACAATATTACCAGGTCTTGCTAAATCTGATGACTCTTGTAATATCTCCTTTTCAAACGTACCACGTATATTCTTTCTACCCAATTTATGAAATCTGTCATCCCTAAGATTAATATTGGTCTGACTTCCATGATATTTGTGAAAATAAATTTTAGAATTTTCATCACCCAACTCATATCCTAACATAAATGTTGTCGGTATATTAGCAATACCCGCATAACCAACTCGATATCCTTTAGCAATATATTGCCTTATCTCTTCAGCTTTTAAATCAACCTCCGTTATTGTTCTATTAATCAATTGAGTCACCGGCAAATTGCTATGAAATGTCTGATATTGATTAAAACTCATTTTCTTAACTATATATTCGTTTTGTAATTCGCTATTAAATCTAAAATTCGTCTGATTCAAAGAATTATGCATTATAACAAGCATCCTTTCTTGAATATTACTCCTGCAAAAAGCAACAATCTGAATACCTATCACTAACACACACACCAAAAATATGCCCACAAAAATTAAATTGTGTATCTCTCCCAACTCAACACATTTATTTAGAATATAATATGTCCCATTTTTCTTATCAATTCCAAAAGCATGGATCCATTTATCGCCTATTATATTTTTTATATTCAATATATCAATCATAATTTTGCTGAAAAATGGAATTGTAAACAAACTCAATACTGCTTTGGATGCCTTCTTTACATTAAATGTTTTTATATAAACCGCCTTCTTTCTCACACTCAAATATTTCTGTTATTTTATTGTTTTTAAAATCTCCAACCCAAACTCTCACAGCCTCTGTCCCTGCAATCAAAAAGAAAACATAATCACAGGCAGTTCTGTCACATTCCAAGGTCCCATACCAATCATTCCAATCAATAATAGATGGTTCTGGGATAGCCTGAGGATGTGTGTGCCAGACCCCCATATAATAACTTTTTCCTTTTTCCGCTTGATAAAGATATCTCTTATGACTTTTATCCATTATTTTAAAATGAACTCTACTTTTTACATCCATTGGAAATGGATGAGATACATTTTCCAGAGTTATATTGTCTGTTTCACTATGTTTATAGCCAACAATATATCCCCCGCTCTCAGGTGATTCTGCATTTGTTTGTATCCACTTTGTCATTTCCGAAAAAACATCTGCTAAAATATCCACTACTTTCCCGTTAGGAAGTTTCATTTTCACACATTGTTTCCACGTTTCCATTACCACAACAATTACACTTCCTTTCCCAAAAAGAATTACCTTCATTAGCTACTGTTGTTTCCGATATACTAAAAAGACAGTTTTCCTCCATCTCTTTTGCAAATACCTTTTGAACAACATTTAACAAAACTGCTGTCGTTCTAAGCAATATAGCTGTTCCATATTTGACTCTAGTAGCTCCACAACCGTTTTTTATTGTATTCTTTTCTACTAACTCATCAGAAACTACATTAACTTTATTATTTATAACATTTCCGAACCTATCTGTAAAAAGACATTCAAAACAACCTTTCTTCGCATAATCTGTATAAAGGATATGACTATTCGTACCACCAGCTTCCAACCAAACATAAAGAACAGCTCCATTATATCTTCCTCTTTTCAGCACACGGTTTGCGTCTAATTGTACATCGCTACTCCCAACAGTAAAAATAATCAAATCATTTATTTCCATTTCTTCTTTCAAAAAATCTTCATCAACATATTGATCTATGGCATTCACATGTACCTCTGGATGTAAAAACTCCAATTCCCATTTTAACGCATTTACCTTACTTTTTCCAGTCCAAAGTCCACTAACTCGGTGCCTTAACAAATTTTCATTTTCAACAGTATCTGCATCGTAAACTGTCAAATTGCAGATTCCTGCCTTTACGATTTCCTTTGCCACATAACTTCCTAAAGAGCCCGCACCAATCAGCAAAACTTTCTTATCTAGAATATCGGTCTCATTTCCTATTTGCTCGCACAAATAATAATAATCAACCCGTTCAGACCTTATTGATTCTACAGAACAAACATCATTTTTTAATTTATAAAACAATGTTCCACTGCTAACATCCTTAAAAGCAATCTTTGCTGCAAAGAAAATATTATTACTATTTATGTTCATACCAAAAATTATTATTGTAACTTTTTGTTTCACTTTTTTCTTTTTTAGTCTCTGAAATGTTTCAGTACTAATATGATTAATATTATTTCCATAAATAATATTAACAATATCCTGCTTCTTCCACATATTCGTCCTTGTGGGTGGTAAAACGCCTCGATTATCAATAATTGGAATGTAGAAGGCCGACAGTCCCGGTACATGTTTCCATTTTTTCTTTCCCATATCATCTGATTTGATATCATTCAATTTTATCCCATTTTGAACTATGCGAAAATCGTCTTTAAAATTAATATACACATTTAATTCTCCAAACTCCTTATCATCGCTTAAATAAATCATTACATCATTTTTGTTCTTTGAGACATCATTCCAATAAAACAAAAATTCCTTTTGAAATTCCCTTTCAATTTGTTTTTCCGAAAGGGATAACAACGAAATCAAACGTTCAACTGTTTCAACTATTTTTTCCTCATAGGTATACATAAAATGAATTATTTCATTGTTTTCGTATAAACAAACAATCCTGTAATCACCCTCATCCTTTGAGGAAAATCGAAAAGGCATAATGTGCGGATAATCATACTTTTTCTGATTTTTTACCATTATTGACGGCATATCTGTTTTATTATCTATATCCGTATAACAAAACAAAAATTCCATACTATTAATAGAGAAGAAGATTTTTTCATCTTCTTCTCTTATTCGTTCTATTTCATCATAGGAACTTAAAATTCTTTTAACAATCTCTTTCTCTTTATCCAAAATTATGCTCCTTTTTACTATGCGTTTGCGCAGAAGTAGACATCTTAGGCGGAATTTCAAATTCTTCACCTAGTACTTTTTGTACGTATACAGCAGCATCATGGTCATTTTCCACATTTAAAGCATTAGTAAGATTGTCAACAGCTGTTGATAGTCTTTTATAAAATGTAACACCATAGTTATCACTGCCATCCTTCATTTTTTGAAAAATATCTGAATATGGTTTGACCGGCAATATTCTCGTTATATCCGCTTTGACTAATTCCCCATCTTCATATGTTTTTGAAAATTTGGACAACATGGTTTCCATCACATTCTTTAAAGCCAACAAGTCGTCGTCACCTTCTTTCGATGTTTCTTCCACAAAGCAGTCACATACCAAATATGTTAAACCAATCGAAGGTGGAATTTCATGATCCAATGTTGAATTTGCATATTTATCATTTCGCCACTTCTTAACAAAACGGATCATTCTCCTCAGTTGACTGTTCCCATTTATTTTATCACATAAATCTTCGTTAAGCCCCTTTGGATCCGCTGGCTCCCATGAGCATTGTCCTGTTTTTCTTCCTCTGGCAAGATATGTTTCCCCGTCATATTCGGCATACAACGGCATATCAATATGCATCCATTCTTCTCCATTTTCAAAATAGGCAACATTTACACAAGGTTCCTTAATGCTAACATTTCTAGAAGAAACGTAATCCAGTGCATCATACAAATATACTTTGATTTTTCTCGGATCTGGATAATCATCAACATTTAAAGGAATTTTCACAGCAACATCCCGATCAATAACCGGTGCTTTAATTGTAGTATGATACTTGTAACTCCCCTGATCGAAAATCTCAATATCACTTTTCTTCAACTCAATGTTATGCTTCTCCATTTCACTTGGGAATCTGTCTTCAACATCTTTTTGAAGTATTTCTCTCTTGTCCTTAAGTTTTTGAGACTCATCCTTGATTCTAATTTCATCATAAAACTCGGAAAATTGTTTCTTTAACTTCATAATATCGTCCTCCTAAATCTCCTTTTTTCTTTAAGAAACCAAAAGAACAAAACACAAGAACATTGTAAGGTTCCAAAGAACAAACGTTCCGAGTTGCCAGAATTTCCACAATATGATAGTATTATCTTTGGTTAATGTATATTTAATATACTGCGGAGACCGGTGGCTAGTTCTGTCGGTTTCTTTTATACTTCGTTATTGGCACTCGCTTCTTGCAAGTGCTAACAAAACAATATCATCTTTCCTACCTTTTGTCAAGTTGTTCAAAAAAAGCATTGGCGCATAATATAAGTGCCAGATTCAAAAAACAATGCTACTTATTTTCAAAACGAAAACGTCAATATTTTTGTCTACCCAGCCTCAACTCAATACTTCTGTCTATCCAACTATAAAAATCTGCCTATTTGCAACTCCCAAACGTAGAAAATCCAAGGACCTGGATTTACTTACAAATCCTCGAAAAAGTTTTATTTTTCAAGGATTTTCACTTATGTACTTTAGTCAACAAGACTACGCTCTCCACATGGCACGGTTGTTCAACGAAAAACATACTCAACCCCTATTGTACAAGGGAATGGTGGAACGCACTTTTTCTAAAATACTGGGGATATCGAGCCTGTGAAAGGTTTGTCTTGCACTACTTTTTTCGTATAAGCAAATTCAGTTTTCTATCATCGATTACTTCAATCTTATTTCTATTCACTAACCAATATTTGATGCAATCTCTTTAAAATGAATGGCCCATTTCTATGCTTCATATAGTATTATTCAAAATAAATTTTAACCATTTTACAATGTGACTGTTTGATTCAATAATTGTCCTTCTAATGTAATCACATGTTCGTTTGGTACATAATGGTAAATAGAGGCAATAATAATCTGATTATTTGGGAAATCACGCTGAAGTATCTCCATCATTTTGCCAATATTGATGTCATCAACTTCCTTTCCTTTGGGTGAATCCATTAAAATTGGTAATTTGATACCCAGTACTTTTTCAATTTCGATTATATATGCCAAGCGAAATGAAAAAACTGTTTTATGCAACAGTGCTCCGGATAATTCTTTAAGATTATTAGTAAACAGATATTTCCATGTCATCTTTTCTGCTTCGGAATCTCCAAGTTCCCCCATATATTTCTGAACAGTTTTAATCATAGACTGAGTTACATTGTTTCTATCATTAGTAAATTGAGAAATCTGGTCTTCCAATGATTTTTTCTCTTTTTCCAAATCATTAATTACTTTCTTAACATCAACCGGACTAATATTAATATCTGTCATCTTTTTATCAAATACATCTGCTAACGATTCTGATGGAAAAAGAGATAATTGTTGTTCTTCTTCCTTTATTTCAAGTTCCAGTCCTTCTATTTCTTTAAGATTCTTTTCTAATCTTGGAATAAGCATCTTTTTCTTCGCACGAAGAAGATCTATACCATCAGAAGCACCCACAACCATATCTCGTGTAACACATATCTCTTCGCCATTATTTAATTTAATTACTAACTTCATCTCATCAATTAATTCGATTGCTTTTTTATTATTTTTTATATTTTCATCAAGACGTTTAATTTCCTTTTTTATCGAATCCCTCTCAACTTTGAGTTGATCCAATTTTAATAGCCGCTCACGATTATAACTATCTTGTGTTAAAGATACACTTGTTGATGTAATGGTTTCCCTATACTCTGCAATATTCAAAATTTGTTTATATTTCTTTAGGTTTTCCTCAATTTTTCTTTTTCGAATTATGAGGTCTGCACAGCTTCTTCCAGACAATCCCCTTATTAATTCATCTATATTAAAACGAACCCCTGCTATAACCTTTCCACGATTTAGAAGTGTCCATCCTTTTTCTTGGTCAACATACATAGCACCAAGAAGGTTATTGAGTATGTCTTCATTGTCAGTTCCAAAGATTTTTTCATGTAAATCCTTACTCTGTACTGGGAGTGCATACGAAAGTTGCACTTCCTTCTCAATTAATTCTATAGATTCAGATGTGTCCCTGTTAAGTGTTAATAATGTTCCGTCATCTTTTTCAATAACAACACTTATGCTACATGATTCAATTCTAAACTTTCTTGTCCCTGGAACTGCATAGCCAAGTCCATATAGAATGCAACGCATAAGTGTTGTTTTTCCAGTACTATTCTTTTCGCTGAAAATAAGATTAAAACCAGACTCAAAAAAACGTTCTGTACAAAACATACCTTGAGAAATGTATATAGATTTAATTTTCATAATGACACACCTCTACTAACGTTATCAATTAAGTATCTTTGTTGAATCACTTTGGCTAAAATTACTTTTATAACCGCTTCTTGAACTTCTTTATTCAATGATTCGAACGAAAAAACAGAAATGTAGTCTGTCCATTTATTTGCAACGAACTTTCGTATACGTTCTTTCATCGACAAATCACAATTCGATGAATTGTAATCAAATATGATTTTAGTTATGAGACTATATTGTTCAGAAATAGTATTTATAATATACGAATATTGTGATGTAACCTCATCTATAAATCCTTGGTCATAATCTTCTATATATTCTGATGGCAACTGTTTACCTAGAGTTAGTACAATCACCGGCCATACAATTTCTTCTTTACTCAATTTTATAGTTGTGTCAGTTTTAGAACCATTATGAAAAAGATCGTTTTGCCAAACCCGCATTAACTCTATGCTACTTAAAACCTGACCCAGATTAAGTTGATTAATAAAATCTTTGACTTTTTCCTCTATTACCGCATACCTAGTTCTCGAATTATCAGTTTCAAACATGAAATAACAAATTCGAAATTTGTTCGTATCAAAATGACCATTAATCTTATCAACAATATTATCAATAACTTTCTTTGCTTCATCTGAAAGATTATTATAACCAACTGTTACCGGTGGACCATAGAAAAAACTCTTTGATGTATCCTCATTTAGCGGATTTTTGGAATTAGTGATAAGAATTAATTGTTCTACCGATTTATTGTCAGCAGAAGAAAGGGTTTCAATTGCCTTTTTTAGATTTCTTCTTACGTTTGAAAAATCGTAGCTTCCTTTTACTATTCCTTTTGCTTGAGCCATGATTTGACTACCATTATTCATGGTTAACTCGATATCTTCAGAGGCTCCCTCCATTCGAATTGCTTTTAATTCTTTTATATTGTCTAATAGTAAAAAAATAGTTGCATTGACTTGAAAATCAAACCCAAAAACTTCTGGACTCGCATTAGTATTATTGGCCATTTGCATTTTTCCCCCTTTTTTTGGATTAATATGCTTATTTAAATACATTTTATAATAAATATGATGCCATATTAAGCTATAAATTGTCACATAACATAAATATTGTAATCCCGATCAAGTTGCTATCTTAATAATAGAACAGATTATCTTTTGCCGTTAACTATACTTAATAAGTTAATCGACATATAAGATATGAAATGTATGGTTTTTGATTCGCAATACCTTTTACAACTATCAGACTATCAATTTATCGTTTCATTTTATTAGTTACTCGTTCTTATCTGTTCTCCATCGGGAAAACAAATGACTGTTCACAAGTAACCTCCATCACATCGGCTATCTGTTTCAACTCTTCAAGAGTCACAGTATCTCGTTTCAGTTTCTTACCAAAGTTCTGTGGAGTCTGACCTATCCGTCTGGCAAGTTCCGAAACGCTTATATTCTTTTTATTATATAATTCTTTAATCATATCGGATGTCTTCATACTATCCCTAATTTTATGCAAATATCACATAATTAAAGTATAAACCATTTACTTGATGAATTCAATATTTTCAAAATATGTTACGGCTTTTTACATATAGAAAAAACACCCTGTAAATTGTACAGGATGTTAAAAAATATATTAACAATCAAAATAAGTGAATGCCTTGAAATTTTAGGATAGGGGAGAAGTAGTCTTTTAGTAGTCTGCATTATTTAAGCTTATGAACTGCGGTGTAGAAATGATATTTACTTACTCAGATAAGACTCATTCAAAGCAAATCACACCCAGCAAAAACTGCTGCTATATATAGGTATAGGGAATTGCTTTCTGTTACAACCCTTTTAACGATAAGTCGGCAATAATAATGTCCGTTCTAACCCTATTAACGATAAGGCATAAAAGCTGATTTTAAAACCGTTGAAAAGTAGTCTTTTGGTAGTCTTGTACTTTTCAACTGACCGTGATTTGCCGAGATTTACAAAGGAATATTGCGGTTTGTAAAGCGTTCGTGAGTCATTCCCATGGCACACAAACATTATTTTAATCAAAGTACAATTCCTCCCGATTTGCCGTAATATGCCGTGATTTGCAAGGGTGAATTGAGTATAACAGGAATGAGTATCACTTTTAAAATTCCCTCAAAACACGCAAATCAAGGCAAAATACGGCATATTGAATTTTTCAAAAGTAGTCAAACAGTAGTCAGTTAGGGGGGTGCAGACTACTTCCAAAATCAACCTTATAATGATAGTTTTTGAGTAGGGGGGTGCAAAATGGATTTTACATCAAAATAATTCTTTATCAGAACTATAATTTCGATTCAATCTATCATCAACGGCATTAAACAGTAATTATATTATAGCATATAAGAAGTTGTTTTCCTATACTTTAGTTAGCATTCATTCCTAGAAAGATGTTACATATTTTTATTGCATAGTAGTTAATAGATTTTTTAGTGTGAACTCTTGAAATACTTTGAGAAAAATGGTAATATAATAAACATAAAATACTTTATAAAAGGGTTTTGATTATGAATTCTGTTCCAACAAACAATATGGATGTAAAAAAGCAAAATAGAATAAATACTCTTAGATGTCTGCTGAAATATGATAGAATTTCACAGCCTGAGCTTGCACAAAAGCTTAACCTCAGTTGGCCGACTGTTTTGCAAAATGTGAAAGAGTTAATCAATCTTGGATTGGTTCATGAGGTTGGTGCTTACAAGTCTACAGGCGGAAGGAAAGCAAAAGCTTATGCTTCAATTCCTGATGCAAAATTAGCCATCGGAGTTGATATTACAAAAAATCACATAGGTTTTACACTTGTTGATTTGTCCGGAACGGTTATAAGATATACAAGAAAGACAAGAGCTTTTTCTTCTGATGAAAATTATTTTAAAAACTTAGGCGACTTGATGAATAGTTTTCTAAAAGATGATGAGTTTGACAGAATTATAGGAGTAGGTATTTCTATCCCAGGTATTATAAGTGATGACGGAAAGAAAATAATTTTTTCTCATGCACTTGACATTTATGATTTCAGCACAGAAAGATTTGTTGAATTTATCTCATACCCTTGCTTATTTATCAATGATGCAAATGCTGCCGGTTTTGCGGAATTGTGGGATAAGTCAGATATTGATAATCTTATTTATCTGTCATTAAGCAATACTGTCGGCGGTGCAATTATTTTTTCGGGAAAGCTGTTTTGGGGCAATAATCTTCGAGCAGGTGAATTTGGTCATAATACATTAGTTCCTAACGGAAAACAATGCTATTGCGGTAAAAAAGGCTGTCTTGACGCATATATTTCGGCAAAGGTATTATCTGAGCAGGCTGACGGAAATCTTGCAATGTTTTTTGAAAAACTCCGATGCGGTAATGCTGAAGCTGAAAAGGTATGGGACGATTATCTTAAGTATCTTGCAATAGCTATTAATAATCTGAGAATGACTTTTGACTGTGATATAATTGCCGGTGGATATGTAGGAGCTTTTCTCGAGGAATTTGCACGGGAATTAAAAAATTATGTTGCTGAACGAAATACATTTGAAAGTAATGCCGATTTTTTGAAATACTGTACCTTTAAATTAGAGGCATCTGCAGTAGGTGCAGCACTTATGAAAATAGATTCGTTTTTACAGGAAATATAAATTATTAAAAGCAGTGATTCTGATAAATGTCGGAGTCACTGTTTTTTTGCACAAATCATAGTGTTAATATTTAGCAAATGTGATGATTTTAAAAAAATCTATTGACATCAATGTGTGTTTGTGATTTAATATAGTCACTTAATAAAACACTTTATAAAAGTATTTTTAAATAGGAGGACTAATTATGAAAAACACTATGAAAGTTGCTGTAATGACAGGCATTAAAAAAATGGGATATGTTGATCGTCCGGTGCCGACACCAAAGCCTAATGAGGTATTGGTAAAGCTTGAGTATATCGGCATATGCGGCAGTGATATGCACTATTATGAAACAGGTGCAATCGGTGACTATGTTGTAAAGCCCCCTTTTGTTCTCGGACATGAACCGGGCGGTGTTGTCGTTGAGGTAGGTTCAGATGTAAGTCATTTGAAAGTAGGTGACCGTGTCGCTTTAGAGCCGGGGAAAACTTGCGGACACTGCGAGTTTTGTAAAACAGGCAGATATAATCTTTGCCCCGATGTAATCTTTTTTGCTACCCCCCCGGTTGACGGAGTATTTCAGGAATATGTAGCTCACGAAGCAGATCTTTGCTTTAAACTTCCCGATAATGTATCGACACTTGAAGGTGCTTTAATTGAGCCTCTTGCTGTTGGTTTTCATGCTGCAAATCAGGGCAATGCCCACGCAGGACAGACAGCGGTTGTTATGGGTGCAGGATGCATCGGTCTTGTAAGTATGATGGCACTGAAAGCAGAGGGTGTCAGTAAGGTATATGTGGTTGATATTATGCAGAAAAGACTTGAAAAGGCTATGGAACTCGGTGCTGATGGTGTTATAAACGGTAAAGACGAGGATGCTGTTGAGGCTGTTATGAAACTTACAAACGGTGCTGGATGTGACCTTGCAATAGAAACTGCCGGTACAGAATTCACTACTCGTCAGTGTATTCATATGACCAAGAAGGGCAGCAACATTGTGCTTGTAGGTTATTCAAAGACCGGCGAAATGAATTTGCCGATGAGTCTTGTTCTTGATAAGGAATTAACCTTTAAGACTGTTTTTCGCTATCGCAATATTTATCCTATGGCTATTGAAGCTGTTGCATCAGGCAAAGTAAACTTAAAGGGCATTGTAACAGACATATTTGATTTTGATGATATTCAGAAAGCTATGGATAAAAGTGTAGAGGATAAGGCAAACATTGTCAAGGCTGTTATAAAAATGTGAGATAGGTGATATTATGAAAAATCATCAGGAAACAAATGTAAAAATTCCTTTTATAAGCAAACTTGCGTATGGATTTGGTGACATAGGCTGTAATTTCAGTTGGATGTTCGTGGGCAATTTCCTTATGATATTTTACACGGATGTGTGTGGAATACCAATGGCTGCAGTTTCTTTATTGATGCTTATATCAAGATTTTGGGATGCAATTAACGATCCTATAATCGGCTCTTTAAGCGACAGAACCAAAACAAGATGGGGCAGATACCGCCCGTGGCTACTGATAGGTGCTCCTTTAACGGCGATAGTTTTAGTATTTACATTTTGGGCACATCCTACATGGGATGACAATGCAAAAACAATATATATGTATGTTACATACTGTATTCTTGTAGTCGGCTATACCTGCGTAAATATTCCTTACGGCACACTTTGCGGTACATTAACTCAGAATATTGAAGAACGAGCAAAGATAAATGCGTTTCGCTCGGTTTGTGCAATGATTGCAATAAACATAATCAATATGGTTACATTACCTCTTATTACATTTTTCGGCGGCCAGAATCAGTCAAAGGGATACCTTTTGGTTACCATCCTTTACGGTTCAATATTTGTTGCCTGCCATTGGTTCTGCTTTGCAAAGACAAAAGAAGTGGTAAAGCCTCCTGTAAAGGAAAAAATACCTATTAAAATTCAGCTTAAAGCCGCAATGCAGAACAAGCCGTATCTTATAGCATTGGCAGGACAGGTTTTATTCGGCATTACATTATACGGTAGAAATGCAGATCTCTTGTATTACTTTAAATATGTTGAAGGAAATGAGGGGTTCTTTACTATTTATTCACTGATACTTATTGTGCCGTCAATTTTAGGTGCAGGAGCATTCCCGTTTGTATTTAAAAGAGTCGGCAACAAAGGCCGCACAGCTGCAACTTTTGCTGCAGGTACAGGCGTATGTATGATTGCTCTGTATTTCTTTAGTGCCTCAAACTCACCTATCGGTTTCTATACAATTTCAGCTCTCTCCCAATTTTTCTTCTGTGGTTTCAATACAGCAATTTATGCAATTGTTCCCGATTGTGTGGAATACGGAGAGTGGAAAACGGGCATAAGAAATGACGGATTCCAATATGCATTTGTTTCCTTGGGAAATAAAGTAGGTATGGCAATCGGAACAGCATTGCTGTCTGCTACACTCAGCGGATTGGGTTTTGTTGCAAACGGTGTTCAGAACAGTGCCGTTCAGGCTACAATGCATCACTCTTTTTCAACAATTCCGGGTGTGTTGTGGATAATAACAGCTGTTGTACTGTTTTTTTATCAAATAAATAAAAAATCATACAACAAAATCATAACAGAATTAAATTCAAAAAAGGAGCAGAATAATGATTGATATTGTAAGCTTAGGCGAAATTTTGATAGATTTTACTCCGAACGGAACTAACGAACAGGGAATAGCATTGTTTGCACGAAATCCGGGGGGAGCACCGGCAAATGTTCTTGCAATGAACAGTAAGCTTGGCGGTTCATCGGCTTTTATCGGTAAGGTTGGCAACGATGCCTTCGGTTCTTATTTAAAGGACACATTAAGCAACCATAATATTGATATTACAGGTATGGCAACTGACAGCAATGTGCCAACAACACTTGCTTTTGTTCAGCTTGACAGCAAAGGCGACCGTTCGTTTTCTTTTTATCGAAATCCAGGAGCAGATATGATGCTTAATGCCGATGAAGTGAAAAAAGAACTTATTGATGAATGCAAAATTTTCCACTTCGGTTCATTATCTTTGACAGATGAACCTTGCAGGAAGGCGACATATGATGCTGTAAATTATGCAAAGAAACTCGGAAAAATAATTAGTTTTGATCCTAATTATAGATCTCTTTTGTGGAGTGATAGGGAAAAAGCGGTAAATGAAATTTCAAGAGCGATTACAATGGCGGATATTTTGAAAGTGTCTGAGGAAGAAATGTATCTTGTTACAGGAGAAACAAATCTTGAAATCGGCTCAAAAAAGCTTTTAAATATGGGTGCGTCATTAGTTTTGGTATCGCTCGGAGAAAAAGGTGCTTGCTATCGCAACAAAAATCATTTTTGTGTATTTCCTGCATACAAGGTCGATGCGGTTGATACCACAGGTGCCGGGGATGCTTTTGTAGGTGCAATGTTGTGGCAGTTAAAAAACTATAAACCCGATGAGATTGCTGATATGGTGCTTGATGATAAGATACTTTTTGCAAATGCTGCGGGTGGACTGACTGCAACAAGAATAGGTGCAATTCCTGCGTTGCCCACATTAGATGAAATTAAAATATGTCAGAAAGGTTGACAAGTATATGAAAATAGTAAAAATCAGACTCACACAAGTGGATCAGGTCAGAGAATTTGTTGAATTAACTTCCAACTGTAATTATGATGTTGATTTAGTTTCAGACCGTTATACAGTTGATGCAAAATCTTTACTGGGCATTTACAGTCTTGATTTAAGTAATCCATTGCAAGTTGTTATATACGGTGATGACAGCGAAGAATATGAAAAAGCATTGGAAAAATATAAGATTTGATGATCTGCGTTAAATAGTTTATAAGTTAATATATAGCTTTCCTTAAAACAAAAGTCACGTTGCAAATTTGCAGCGTGACTTTTGCTATTATGAACTAAAAAGCAATCACATCAATTTTGACAATTTCAGCAATTCAATAAGAGTACATATTTCTGCATTACGAAAGAAACT
>ENA-ORTT01001801-ORTT01001801.1-human-gut-metagenome-genome-assembly--contig:-NODE-1801-length-19385-cov-3.145059_pt1 | contig 19385 bp, 18 predicted proteins | sample MGYA00242074_ERZ509197 | MGnify/ENA primary metagenome ERZ509197 (study PRJEB26280, sample SAMEA2338789) | human gut metagenome | biome: human gut; feature: human-associated habitat; material: faeces...
TCTATGGCTGGGATGTTTTGTGTACAGCGCTTTTAAGTCAGATTTTGGTGATGTTAAATCAGGAAAAAGCAGTCCTAAGTGCACCTTCTTTTTCCAATCCTATCCCACCTCTCGTTTCCGAAATTTATGACTATATTGATAAAAACTTTACGGATACTTTAAGTGTCTCGCAGTTAGCAGTGCATTTTCACCACAATGCGGACTACTTAACCCGCGTATTCCAGCGTTTCAGCGGATATACAATTAAGCAGTTCATCCTTTTAAAACGAATTTCCTACGCAAAAGAATTGCTGCAAAAAGGGCATTTGCCAAACGATGTCTGCTTCTTATGCGGCTTTCAGAACTACTCCAATTTTTCACGCTGTTTCCATAATCATCTGGGATTGTCGCCAAGAAAGTATCAACAGTCTCTGGCAGAGCGAACCTTGTAAAAAAAATTTTCTCATGCTATACTTAGTTTGTTACTGGAATTTTTTTACAGGGAGGATTTATATGAAACGAAGAATAAATATTTTATGTCTTATCGCACTTTTGCTTTCTTTTGTTCTGCCATACACACCGGCTGCTGCAAAAGCGCCCGCCATGAAGCGTCGTCTGACGCTTACCGTAGGACAAAAAACAACGCTCAAAATTTCCGGTGGAATTATCCGCAAAAAATCTTTCAAGAGTTCAAAAAAGAGTATCGTATCAGTCACTTCTAAAGGAAAACTGACCGCAAAAAAAGCAGGTCAATGTAAAATTACGGCAACCATCCAGTGGAAACCGAAAAAGAGTTTCCGCAAATTTTTCAAGAAAAAATTATACTGCCAAGTTACCGTACAAAACAAAAAAGAAAGCGGTCTTACCTTTCGCTCAAACCGCCTCCTCACAGAACACTTTTTGAAACATGGTGCCGAGTTTCCTTATTCATCCGCTGCCGAGTATCTGCGCGGAGCAAATCGGGTAATAAAAGACCAAAATGCTCTCCATAAAGCGGAAGCCGAAGACGGTGATGATGTTTATTATTTAGCTGCTGCCAATGAAATTGTTTTTGTTTCCACAGACGGCTACATCCGAACTTACTTTAAACCAAACGATGGAATCGACTATTTCAACCGCACCTAGTATTAATCCTGATTTTTCGGAACCGCCAAAAGCGTAAGGGCAAATGGCAGAATTGCGCAGAAAAACAAACCGATTAGTGCCACCAGATAGTGACGGAAGAAAATAAATAAAACAACATATAAAATTAACAGGAAACACTGCAGCGCAAGAAGCAGTGTTTTTACCTGCCTGTATTTTTTCTCATCCAGATTTTTTTCCAGTTCAAAACCATTCATTAAGATTCCTTTTTCCTGACTTGTTACCGCCGTATGAACTGCACTTATAATAAGTGCCAGCGTACCAATCACATAAATTGCTACTGCTCCATGCCATTCCATACAAACACCCCCGTTATTTAAAATAAAATCCGGCAATTAAATTTTCTGTATCCAGAGAAATCGTATACACAATCTGACGCTTGCCATAGTCTACAGCCACTTGATAAACCTTCAAATCCCATCCTGCCTGAGTGGTTTGTGTCACACTTAATAACTTCTCATTTTCTGCTTTTTCAATCATCTGTGATGAAGCTATTTTTTGTGCATCTTCCCAATTTTTCTTAGAAAATGCCGCCTGCATTTTCGCATCACACCGAGCGATAAATTTTTCATATGCGCCATCCGAAAAATCGGTAATTACCTCTCGTACAACATCAGGAATTTTCTCGATTTTCTGAGTTTCAACATTCTTTGTCAACTGCTGCCCGCTGTTTTTTTCGTGCGAGTGTGCAAACCAAACACCTGCCGCCACACAAGCAAATAAAACAAGCACTGCCACGCTGCCAATCAGGATTCTTTTCCCTTTTTGTATGCTCCGTCCATCTTCATTAAATTCACTAACAAACTGCTCCGGTGTTCCCCACTCCTGCCTTATCTCCTCCCAGCTCTTTCCGCCTTCTTTCGCACTCGCAATGTCTGACTCAAGCTGTCGCAGTATCTCTCGTTTTTTGTCCGCTTTACAATGCAGGAGCCGCTTTATCTGTCGTAAAAATTGTTGTTCTGTCATTTGCCGTTCCCCCTTAATAATTCATCCACTTTCTTTTCAAACAAAGTCCAATGCTCCTTTTGAAACAAAAGTCTCTCTCTCCCCTTCTTTGTTATTTCGTAATATTTCTTGGGTGCCTTGCCATCTTTCGGCTCAGACCAGCTGCTTTTTGCAAAATCATTGTCCTCCAAGCGGTATAAAATCGGATATAGCGTTCCTTCTTTTAAAGCAAAAAAATCCTCGCTCGTCCCTTTTAAGGTTTGTATCATCTCATACCCATACATACTCTTTTTTGCCAAAAGTTCAAGAACCAGCATCTCTAATACACCCTTTTTTAACTGTTGTTCAAAACTCGCCGTATGCCCTCACCTCTTAACTGTTTAGTATTACTAAATACATTGTATCGCTTAGGTTTAGTTCTGTCAAGTTTGAAAATAAGCTTCCAGTATGAAAGCAACAACTTTTACCCTTGTAAATGCTTTTCATATTTTCCAACCACAGACATCCCATCTTTTACAATTACAAATGCATGCTCATCCACTTCTTTTAATTCCCGCTTTAAATGAGCACATTCATATTTGGACAAAACAACAATAACCATATATGTATTTTCTTCCGTATAACCGCCTTTTGCTTCCCACCAGGTCGCATCGCGGTGATATTCATTGACAATGTAATCAATAATCTTCAAAGGCTTCTTTTTGGTAAATATAACCACTTCCGTGTTAATATTCTGCGTATGAGCCCGATCTGTCATCAACATACTTACTGCCGAATATATAATGCTATATACTGCCGTAGGAAGTCCGAACAATACTGCACAAACAATATAAATAACTGCATTTACCGACAGTGACACTTTACCAACACTGAATCCCTTAAACCGTTTGGTAAAAATCATACCAACAATATCCAAACCACCGCTTGATCCACCGGATTGCAATGCTATCCCAATTCCTGTTCCTCCAAAAATTCCACCAATTATGCTTGCGGTAAGAGAATCTCTTACAATTGGTACCGCCGGTATCGGAATCAAACTAAGAAACAATGTTTGACTCACCACACAAACCAATGTCCGAAAGAAAAATTTCTTACCGACAAATACATAGGCAAGTACAAACAATGGAATATTCAAAAGCATGTTAATAATACCCGCAATATCCGTTGTTCCGGATGCCAAATGAAAATAACGCACCAATACCGTACGAATCACCTGACTAATTCCCAAAACACCACCATTATAAAGATTTGCCGGTACGATAAAAAGATTAATACCCGCTGAAAAAATCAACATACCAACCACTGCAACCACATTTCGCTGCCAAAATTCCCGCTTTGTATTCATATCATCGCCTCTTTTCTCCAAATGCAAGTTTTGTATCGTGTTTCTTTCTCTTATTTTAACAAATTCCTTGTTTTTTGGCTAGTTATGAACTTATACCCTTGAATAACTATGGTTGGTAATATTGCCAGTCCCAGAATAGTTGCATACTCCATTCCACTTAATGGAGTTACCTCAAAAAGTATCTGCAATCCCGGCAGAAAAAGCACTGCAGCCAGTAATAATGTTCCCGCTGCAAAAGCACCGATGCTCCATAGATTCGTAGAAAATTTCAAATCTACCAGCGAACGCTCGCTCCGACAGGTAAAGCCGTGAAATAACCGTGCCAATGTCAGGGTAGCAAATGCCATTGTAGCCCCCATTGCATCGCTCCTATTCAACCCCATACAAAATGCTGCCATTGTTGCTGCAGCAATAAGCGCACCATAGCCAAAGAGATGGCTCACAAATTTTCCTGTAAGAATACCTTCCTCTGGTTTTCTCGGCTTTTGTTTCAATAGTTCAGGATCCGATGGCTCCATTCCAATGGCTAGTGCCGGCAGCGAATCTGTCAACAAATTTATAAAGAGAAGATGAACCGGTTTGAAGGGTGATGGGAGTGCTGCTACCGAGCAAACAAGTACCGCAATAATTGCAGCCATGTTTCCGGAAAGCAGAAACTGTATTGCATTTTTTATATTACGATACACGTTTCTTCCATTTAACACAGCCTTAATAATGGTAGCAAAATTATCATCCGCTAAAATCATAGAGGAGGCATCCTTTGATACTTCTGTTCCTGTAATTCCCATTGCCACGCCAATATCTGCTTTCTTTAGTGCCGGTGCATCATTTACTCCATCCCCTGTCATAGCTACAATGCGGCCTTTCTTTTGCCAGTTTCTCACAATTCGTATTTTGTTTTCCGGTGAAACTCTTGCATAAACAGAAATTTCTTCCAAAAGCCCATCCAATTCTTCGTCACTCATAGCATCCAATTCCTGTCCCGTCACCGCCAAATCGTCTTTTTGGAAAATGCCTAGTTTTTTTGCAATTGCCACTGCTGTCACTTTATGATCTCCGGTAATCATAACCGTGCGAATTCCAGCTTGTCTGGCTGTCTGTACAGCATCCACTGCTTCCTCTCTCGGTGGATCAATCATTGCTGCCAAACCGACAAAGATAAATCCATTTTCCTCCTCCAACGTCAGTTTCTTGCCCTCATTAACTTCTTTATATGCAAAAGCAAGTACTCGGAGACCATTTTCAGAAAACTTCTGATTCTGTTGCAAAATTTTCTCTTTCATCTTGTCAGTCATATCACGATTTCCACCAATCTCGGCACATTTTACGCATCGTTCCAGTAAAACATCGACTGCACCTTTCGTTAGTATCATCGTTATACCATGCAGGCGGTATTTGGTGCTCATAAGCTTACGTTCTGAGTCAAAAGCAAGTTCTTCCATTCTTGGTATCATTTCACGAATGACCTCTTCCGAAACTCCAGCCTTTGTCAATCCGGCTTTTTGTGCCATTGTCAAAAGACAGCTCTCTGTGGGATCTCCAATTTCCTTTTTCATTTGAACGGAGGCGTCATTATTCAAAATCGCGTTGTACAAAAAAATTCTGTGAAGCGGTTCCGTTAGCTTAAGGCTCTCTGGCTTAACAACAGTATGATTAATATATATATCTGTTACCGTCATTTTGTTTTGTGTCAGCGTTCCTGTCTTATCCGAACAGATTACTGACACACACCCGAGGCTTTCCACCGCTTTTAATTCCTTAATAATGGCATTCTCCTCTGCCATTTTCCTTGTTCCCATGGCTTGCACAATCGTAACAATAGAACTAAGTGCCTCCGGAATTGCCGCCACAGCAAGAGCCACAGCAAACATTAGTGAATCCAGTATCGGCTGTTTCTGACAAATTCTCAACACAAACACTATTGTGGAAATAATCATGATTACAATAGCAAGCTTTTTCCCAAAATCATCTAAACTTTCCTGCAAAGGTGTTTTCCTCTCTTGAGTGGCATTCATGAGTTCCGCAATCTTTCCCATCTCCGTTTTCATTCCTGTCGCCGTTACTAACACCGTCGCACGTCCCTGCGCAACCAATGTACCGGAATATACCATGTTGATTCGGTCTGCCAATGCCACCTCTTCCTCAATAGCATCTTCTGATTTATCCACATTTGTGGATTCTCCGGTAAGAGAACTTTCATTAACCTGAAGCGAATAATTATCCAAAATACGTCCATCTGCTGCAATCATGTCCCCTGCTTCCAGAAGAAGAATATCCCCTGGTACAATCTCTTTAGAAAAGATTTTCATTTTTTTACCATCACGAAGTACTTTTGCATGTGGTGATGAAAGTGCCTTGAGAGAATCAAGCGACTTTTCTGCCTTGAGATATTGAACCGTTCCAAGCACAGCATTCATCACAATAACAACAAAGATTACAACCGTACTCTCCACATTTCCTGATAACATCGACACAACTGCGGCTATCATTAAAATAATAACCAGCAAATCCTGAAACTGCTCCGCAAAAATGCGCACCGGACTTTTTTTCTTTGTTGCTTGTAACTGATTTTCCCCTATTTTCTGCCTTATTTCCTGCACCCTGCTTTCTGTCAGGCCTTTCTCCGAGACATGTTGGTTTTGGAGTATTTCTTCCCTGGTCATCTGGTAAATTTCTTTCATCTTTTCTTTCCTTTCTCTGTTTAATAACAATTTCAAAGTTCGCAGCCCGCCTCAACAAAAAAAGACTTTTTGTGCATGCAAAACACATGCACAAAAAGTCTTGTTCAACAAATCTAATTTGTTCCGTAAATTCCGGATTCTTTCAAATCGTACTGACGAAATCTACACCTCGCCTTTTGGCGTGGAACTACTCCCTCTTTGCGGGTTGTTCTTATCTTATCACATATTCTTTTCCATGTAAACAGTTATAATGAATTCCTACATCAATTCTTTTCCATCCGAAAAAGCATTTCCTACAATTTCTGTAACTTTCACATACTTATTATTAAAAGGGTCAAATGAAATCGGCTCAACTTTTGCAACGTCAACCTCACCGTCCGGTGTAAGGGCACTTTCATCCACGCTGACATTTACAATCTCACCTACCATGTGACCGCTTTTCTCGTCATAGCTGACAAGCTTACATTCGACACAAACAGCCAGTTCATTAATAACAGGGGCATCAACAAACTCAGCCTTGCTTACCGTGAAGCCTGCCTTTGCCAGTTTATCCGGTGTGTCATTTGCAGAAGCAAGTCCTACATAATCACATTCTTTCACGTGTGCAGCATCTGCCATGCTGATGGTAAACGCCTTCTTTTTCAAAATATTTTCCGTTGATTTGTGACGGGCACTAATACACATGGTTACTTCAGAGCCACCGCTAATACCACCCCAGGCAGCATTCATAGCATCCGGTGTACCGTCTTCTCCGTAACTTGCCAGAATAAATACCGGCTGTGGATACGTGTAAGGTTTTGCTCCAAAATTTTTTCTCATAACAGTTCCTTCCTTTCTTAAGATATTTATTGATTGAAATTCCATAAAAGTTTATGGAATGACAACTCATTCTTTTTCATACCACACACAGCGGACAGCATATACTTTACTGCCATAATCCGACAATTTCGTAAGTTTATCTTCCAGTGGGTCCATACAAATATACTCTCCATCTTTTGTCCCCACAATTAAAATAAAATGGTGATAGCTTGTGAGTGTCTGCCTATGAACCTTCACAATCGGATAATGATTTTCCTTCAGGCACTCATCTATATGAGCAGCCGAAACATCCGAATAAACCTTCGTGTGAAATCCATTGATGGCATCAAGCAGCCCCCATTGAAGATTTCCCTCGCCGTCATATACCTGATTATCTGATAATAACTGATTCAATTCACCGGGCGCCAATGCATTGTCGCTCGCTGATATCGCCGTGGCAATACTTGTAATAATACAGCCGGACGATTCCATGTCAAACTTAGACTCTCCTAACTTATCATCTTTCCACCGGTCATCATCCTGACGGTATGCTTTCAATTTTTCATTCACCGGATAGGTACTGTCGCAGCGAACCTCAACACCGCCTCTGTTTTTCATATACTGCCATGCCAAAAGCGCACCGGCTGCCACCACAAATACAAGTATCACAATTGCAATAATTCTCTTTTTCATCTTAGTTTCTCCTCCCAGACTTTTTCATAACTTCACATAAAAAGGGAGAAAAACCAAATGTCTTTCCCCCTTGAAAGTGTCAATCTTATTTCTTACAATCCTTTGGAACGGTTGTATGCAGCACAAATCATATTTGAGTTTTTAATCAAAATGTGCATTGCAATAAACTGTCCGATACCACACAGGAAAGCACCAAAAATGCACCACATCAATACTGTTGTACCATTTTCCTGAAAATTTAAATTGTAACGAGTGGCGTTTGCCGCTAAACGATTTCCCAATTTGTAGTACCAGTAATAAGCATAAATACCGCAGGTAATGAATGACAGTAAAATAAATGCAACAAGTCCTGAAGTCTGCTCGCCATCACCCTCGCAGGCAATATTAACTTCCTCAGCCAATTTGTAAATAAAATAATAGCCGTATATACCGCAGGTAACCAGTGAAAGTAAAATGTATGTAACAAGCGAACGGTCCTCTTTTAATCTGCCCCCGGAATATGGTGGAGGTGTACTTCCCGTTCCTCCTTGGAAATTCTGCTTTACATCTTCAAAAGCATTTCCTAATTCCTGTTCACTTTTGTTAAACACATCCTCTGCTGCCTGTTTCACCTTTTCTCCTGTTGAACACGGTTTACCACAAGACGGACAAAATTTTGTTCCATCCGGGACTTGCGCACCGCAATTTGCACAAAACATATGTCTCCTCCTCTAACTTAAAATTTTTTGAATGAGTAAAACCATACATCCCTTTGCCGGTTCAAACACAACCACCTGATGGTCTCCCCATATCATTCTATACAAATAAACAATAACATATAACGCTATCATTGTAAATATAAAACCTTTGTAAAACGCTGGCTTTATGCGCTTTTTCAATAGAATAACAAGCAGTATAACCGGTGGCGTAAAAAATAAAGGATGAAAATAAAATGCCCGTGCAAAATCCAGATGAAAAACTGCTATCCATGCTCTGGACATGCCACACCCTGCACACGAAATCCCGGTCAGAAATTTAATCGGGCACGTGATGCCAAAGCCTTCTAAAAAAAGGTATAACAACACAACCACCGCAATTGCCAAAATAATCTGAAACCGTTTTTCTTTCTTCTCCAACTTACAGCTCCTTCCTACTCCTGCTTTTGAAATAAAAATCCCGGTGCTGTTTTTCCAATTATCAAAATAACAATTACTCCGATGATAATGTTTGGCAGCATATAAGAACCATTGTAGATTAAGCTATAGTAAGCAACGCTCCAACCCTTTGGTGCATAACTTCCCCACAAAAGCCATCCGGATAAAAAGCTGCACAGAAAGCGCAGTGCTCCGCATATCGCCGTTCCAACTGCCGCACCTATAAGCTTATTCTTAAATAGCGGAAGAAAAAGCCCTGCCAGTCCAAGTACCGTAAAGGCAAAAAGATAATCTAACAGTACACATCCAATCATCGCAGGAATCGTAGCGCAGTACATTACATTACTAAAGCCTAATATAAGCTGAATGATACCATGTACGGCTGCCGTAAATGTTCCCCATTTCACTCCATGACGAAGTCCCATAATGACTAACGGAATCATTTCCAGTGTAATGCTTCCGCCCATCGGCATATCATAAAGTTTAATATAACTAAGGACAAACGCCATGGCAATCATTAATGCCCCTTCAACTAACAAAAAAGTTTTCTTCGATGTATCTGTATTCATAATAATTCCTCTTTTCCGCGTACACGCAACTTAATAACTTTATTCTAACAAGCATGAGAAAAAATGGCAAGTTTTGCCTTTTCTATAATCTGCGGTAATTTTCAAGCAATTTTCTCAAATCACTGATTTCCTCCAACAAATGTTTGCCAATGTCTGTGTCTTTTACAAACATACGCTGCAAATCTTTTTCGATAATCTCGGAAGAGGATTCAATATCCGTATTATTCATCAAGGCGTCTTCCACTGAAGTAAATGGGGTATGCGCTTTCAGCCTTAACCCATGCGAATTAAAAATCAAGGTATAGCCGGCAATCCCTGTCGCTTTATTCATGGAGCGGCAGAAACCGCCATCAATCACAAACAGCCTTCCTTTTGCCCTGACCGGATTTTCCCCTTCAATGGCATGGACCGGTGTATGTCCATTGATGATATGAGAATCGTCATCATAAAGCCCAAATTCATGAAGAATCTGGCAGCAAAAACTTTCATCATAATATTTGCTGTAATAAGGATTTGACTCCTCCGTCCACAAACTTTCTTTGTCCACGTATTCACGCTCAAAAGTCTTAAGTTTTCTTCCACACAAAGGCGACTTTTCTCCGCCCCACAAAAACCACATGAAATCAATATCATCTTTGTCCGGGTTGTCCAAATAAGCGGCTCTTGCTTTTTCCTCGCACTTATCCAACAACGCTTTTCCATGATAATATTTCCCATCAATGCACAATTTATCAAAAGCTCCGTTTTTATCAACCGGAACACACCCGTGATAAATTAAATTTCCGTTGTATACATTGTACATACTTCCTTTTTCATACAGAAAACGAATATGTTTTTGCAGACGCTGGCTCGACACAAAATTCCGGTGCAGCTTCCGCAAAATTTCCGTTTCTTCCTCTGTTAATTCATAAGGGTCTGCTAAATCTACAGTCGGAAACACATTGGTATTCATAGTGACCCATTCGCCCTCAATCATAACCTTATTTTTTGTATCATCCATTTGCCCCAATAACAGCCTGTCACTCATCTCATACTCCGGATGTGCCTTTATCAACCGCCCCTCTAACTTAAAAAGGATAACGGTAACCGCTGCTAATGCTGCCTTTATGCCATCCTCAATTCCATACGTTTTCATACCAAAAAGAATCAACTGCCTTAAGCTGATTCCATAGGCATTTTCTAAAATTTCAACATTATCATATTTGAGGTTATTACGAATCACACTGCATATGCACGCATCATTTCCGCAGGCAGCACCCATCCATAAGATATCATGATTTCCCCACTCAATATCCAGTGAATGATAATCATACAATAAATCCAGTATTTTGTCCGCACTCCCGCCTCGGTCAAAAATATCTCCGACAATGTGAAGGTGGTCAACAGCCAGTCGCTTAATCAACTGCGACAGTGCAATAATAAATTCATCTGCATCCTCTAACTCAATAATCGTCTGCAATATCTGCTTATGATACCGAATCTGGTTTGCATCCTCATCTTCCTGCGCATGCAGCAGCTCATCGATAATATAAGCATAGTCCTCCGGCAGTGCCTTCCTCACCTTCGACCTTGTATACTTTGACGACAATAATTTTGCAATCATAATTAAATGATTCAATGTCATGGCATACCAGTTGCCATCAATTCTGTTCGTTTCCCCGAGCAGCGTCATTTTTTCTCTCGGATAATAAATCAGCGTACACAGTTCCTGTCTGTCAAACTCCGATAAGGTATCTTTAAAAATCAAGTCCACTTTTTCTTTGATTACTCCGGAACAGTTATTCATAATATGCAAAAATGCTTCATATTCACCATGAATATCACTTAAGAAAAACTCCGTCCCTTTCGGCAGGTTTGTAATGGCCGTTAAATTTACGATTTCCCGGATTACCGCCTGACTTGATGAATAGTTTTGTTTTAATAGTTTTAAATATTTTGTGTTTTCCTTTCCGTTATACACATGCTCCATCAATCTATTTCCTCGTCTTTCAAATAAATTCCCCAATTGATTATATCATAACAGAAGATGTTATTTTTATGCAAGGAAAAAGAACGTTTGTGTCAAGTGTTTGTTGGCACTTTTTTTGTTTTCCGTAACTCCGTGGAAAAGCTTTGTGACTCGTGGGCACTCCCGTTTGTTGAGTGCGTAGCGGTATGGGCACCGAAACTACCGGTGCTTCATACCGACGTACTCAAACCCACGAGTCACAAAGTTTTTCCACGGAATTACTGGAATCCAAAAGAACTGGCTGCAAACATTTGTCACAAACCCATCATTTCAACCTCCGCCACATCCACACCATAACCACAACGCCCACAAACCCGACACCACTACTCAAAAGCATAAGATTTCTCAGACCAAACGCATCTTTAATCAAACCACATGAGATACTTCCTGCCATCTCCCCAAGCCCCATCCCGGCGAGGTTAATGAGGGAAGCACCTTTTACGGCATCCGCCTGTGGCAGATAGTCCATGACAAAATACACCGTGCCGACATAATAAATACTGAGTCCTAACAGTTCCAGTGCCTGCGACAAAATGACAAGTGTTACGCTGCCGGAAAATGTCGTTGCCGTGGCGCGGAGGAAGCAAAAGAATGCACAGACTACCATCAATTTATCAATGGAAACTCGTCCGCGAATCCGGTAAAAGACAAGTGCCACCGGAATTTCAGCCATTGCAAGCACAAACTGAGCCATTCCATAGTCCGCGTGATTTCCTCCCATGCCCTCAATCCAGTCAATGAGAAATGTACTGTTCATATTATAAGCAGCAAAGACAAACACAAGTCCAAGCAAAAATAACGAATATTTAGGAAAATGTTTCAGTAGATAAAAACACGAATGAACTTCTCCTATTTCGCATTCCGTGTCTGGATTTTCAGAGGCTAAATCTCCCGTTTCTTCTTTCTTTTTTCTTCCCTTTGAAAAATCGACAGCATCCATATTAAACGCAAAAAAAGCAAATAAAAAATCTAAAAAAGAAAGTAAAACAAAAGAAATAAAAAGACTCACAGCTCCTGAAGAAAAGGAAAAAGCAGAAAGCAAAAAAACAACTAACAACACAAAAAATAATAAAAAACAAAAAAAGAACAAAGGAGGTAAAAAATAATGTGGGCAATAACTAAAAAAGAACTAAAAAATTACTTTCTATCACCAATAGGATATATATACATAGGAGTATTTTTATTAGCATGTAGTTTATTTTTCTATTTAGACATATTTGCATATGCAAGTACAGACTTTTCAAGTATGTTCGGATCAGCAGTAACAGTACTAACATTCATAGTACCATTACTAACAATGAGAATGTTTGCAGAAGAAAGAAAGACAGGAACAGAACAAATATTATTTACATCACCTAAAAGTGTTACGCAAATAGTATTAGGCAAATTCTTAGCAGCAACAATAGTAGTATTAATATCAACATTATTAACAATAATGTATTTTGCAATATTAGCATATTTCGGAGAGCCACATCTATCAAGTGCATTAGTATCAATACTAGGATTTGCACTATTATCAATAGCATATGTATCATTTGGAATGTTTGCATCAAGCTTAACTGAGAATCAAATAGTTGCAGCAGTAATAGCAATAGGATTTTTCCTAATATCATGGTTTTCACCAAGACTATCAAGCGTATTTGGACATTATTCACTAATGTATGCATATTATGGCTCATTCATGAGTGGAACAATATCAATAACAAATCTAGTACTATTATTATCAACAACAGCAATGTTTATATTCTTCACAATAATGGTATTACAAAGAAGAAAGTTAGTAAAATAAGGAGGATAGAAAATTGAGAAAACTAATAAAAATAATCAAAGAAAAATGGCTTAGACAAACAAGTTTAACAGTATTATTAGTAGTAATAACTCTAGCTATCTTCCTAGGAGTAAACATACTAATAAGAAAATTAGACTTATCGCCAATAGATTTCACAAAAGAAAAATTATACTCATTATCAGATGACTCTAAGAATGAAGTAAAAAACATAGACCTAAATGTAACACTATACTACTTTGGGTATACTGAAGAAAGCACAGCAGTTATATTAGGAAAACAATATCATGATGTAAATGACAAAATAACAGTTCAGTTAGTAAATACATCAGAAAGACCTGATTTAGCGACACAATATGGAGTTAGTTCAACAGATCAATTAGTTGCAATAGCATCAAACCAAAGATATAAAATAATAGATGCTTCAGAAATGTACACTTATGATAGCTCAACATACCAATCAATAGATATAACAGAGCAAAAACTAACAAATGGAATAATAGATGTTACAATTGCTAAAAAGCCACAGGTATATTTCTTAACAGGACATGGAGAATATGGAACTGGAAGCAATGGATATATGTACGCATTGGCACAACAAATAACAAATGAAGTAAATGATGTAAATACATTAGACCTTTTATTATCAGATATGCCAGAAACATGTGATGTACTAATAATTGCAAATCCAACAAAAGATTTTACAGACTTAGAAACAGAAAAAATACAGAACTATATAAACAATGGTGGAAAAATAATCTGGATGCAAGAGCCATATATGTTAAACTCTAATACAGAAGAATTAACAAATATAAACAAGATTTTATCATTATATGGAATAAGCTTTTCAAAAGGTGTTGTATGTGAACAATCAAGTAGTAATATGTTAGCTGGAAGTCCTGAGCTAATAATACCAGAAATGAGCTATAACAGCATAGTAAAAGACATTTACACAGATGGATCAATAGTAATGCTAGATGCAGGAAGAATAAACACTGTAGATGATGAAAAACTAGAAGAAATAGGCGTAACAGCAACACCATTTATCAAATCATCATCAAATTCATTCTATAGAGAAAATGCAACACAAAGTATATACACAAAACTTAATACAGATGAAGAAGGACCATTTGTATTAGGCGAAACATTAACTAAAAAAATAAATGACACAACGACATCAACATTAGTAGCATATTCAAATGCACTATTTGCAGCAAGTTGCAGTATCCAAATCGGGTCAAGCTATACAACACCAATTGCATTAAGAAATAACAAAGACTTAATGTTAAATACAGTAGCATTCTTATCAAATAGAGAAGACTCAATTAGAATAAGAAAAGACACAGGAGTTGTAACATATACAGCAAGTCAGCAACAAGATTTAATCGTAAGAGCAATAATCTTTGGTCTTCCAATACTTGTAATAATTGCAGGAATAATAGTTACAATAGTAAGAAAAAAGAAACATAGAAAATAAAAACGAAACCATCAATCTTAGATAACAAAATCTAAATTGATGGCTTTTTATATAGTAAAAAAAATATTCATATTTATTCTAAATAAATTAAAAACTGTTGAAAATAAAGATAAATTATTATAAAATACACATATAAAAAGCCGAAAGGAAACAAACTTAATGAAGAAAAAAATATTAATAGGAATAATTACACTGTTAATAATTATCATAGCTGTAGCAATAGGCCTATATGTAGGAAATAGCACAGTACGACTATGGACTGATAAATACATACTAAAGAAAGACATAGGAGAAGAAGATTTACCAACAATAGAAATAGAAGAAAAGGATAATATACAAGCCTATGCATATAGTAACTATCTAGCAACAGTAGGGAACAATACATTAACAATATATAACTCATCAGCAAAAGTTGTCACATCAATAAACGTATCAATTACAAAACCACAGTTTGAATCAGCAGGAAGATACTTATTAGTAGCAGATCAAGGCGGAGAAAATTTATACTTAATATATAATGATTCACTACAATGGCAAAAACAAATGGAAGGAAATATATCTCACATTTGCGTAAACGACAGCGGAGCGGTAGGAGTTGTAATAACAGGAACAACATATAAATCAGTGATAATAATGTATGATATAACTGGAAAAGAAGAATTTAAGACATATTTATCAACAACAATAGCGACAGATGTAGCAATATCAAATGATAGCAAATATCTAAGCTTTGTAGAAATAAAAACAAGCGGAACAGTTATAGAATCAAAAGTAAAAACAATATCAGTAGAAAAAGCCAAAACAACGCCAAGAGAATCAATAATATACACATACACTACAAACTCAAATTCATTAATACTAAAAATAAAATACAAAAAACAAAAAGTAGTAACATATTGTGATGATGGAATACATATATTTGAAAATGGAAATGATGAGAAAATATTAACAATAGAAAACAAAATATCATTTGCAGATATTACTTTAGATGGATACATTTGTAGCATTGCAGAATCAGAAGGAAACTCAATATTAAATAGTGAATATGAACTAAAAATCCAAAATGTAGAAAACAAGAAAGAAAGCACATATATAATTGGAAGTACAGTAAAAAATCTGTACTGCAACAATGGAATCATAGCAGTTAGTTTAGGAAATGAAGTTGAATTTGTAAATACAAATGGATGGCTAGCAAAAAAATTTACATCAATACAAAATATAAAAGACATTACAATAGGCGAAAAAGTAGCAGGAATAATTTATAAAAATAGAATAGAGATATTAACTCTATAAAATGAAAGAGGAAAGTAGAATGATAGTTGATATAATAATTTTAGGAGTAATAATACTAAGTATACTACTAGGAAAAAACAAAGGAATGACAGTATGTTTAGTAAACATATTTGCTGTAATAGTAGCATTAATAATAGCATTAATGTTTTGCAGACCAGTAGCAAATTATATAATAGAAAAAACACCAGTAGGTGAAAATTTAAAACAAACAGTAAAAAAAAGTATACCAATGAATGATGGAGAAATAACAATAGACGAAAATTCTAACTTGCCAAAAGCAATGAAAGAATATATAAACAATCAAGTAAAGAATGTAAACGACACAAAAGATAACGTAATAGAAAGTGTTTCACAAGAAATCACACAAGAGATAGTAACAGTAATATCATTTATTGGGATATTTATTATAGTAAGAGCAGTGTTACTAATAATAAAAATAGTATCAAAAATAATAAACAAATTACCTATTTTAAAACAGATAGATCACTTAGGAGGTGCTATTTGCGGAGCAGTAGAAGGAATAATTGCTGTATATTGTATATTAGCTGTAATATCAATAATCTCACCAGTAATAGAAAATACACAAATATTAAATCAGATAAATAATTCATACATAGGAAAGGCAATGTACAATAACAACATAATAGTAAAAAAATTACAATAATAAAAAGTAAGTTTCACTCAAAAAAAGCGTGAAACTTCTTTTTTGGCTATTGATATTTTTAATATAGTTTGATATACTTATATCCAAATACACAGTAGGAGATAAAAATGAAAAAAGAAAATAAAGATAATGTAGTTGTCAAAACAACAAGCCAAAATAAAAAGAAGGGTAAAAGAAAAACAGGAAGAAAAATCTTCCTAGTAATTCTAATTATAATAATAGCATTACTTGCATTTTTCTTTTATAATGTACAAAAGAATGGTGGAGGAATGAAAGGAATAGTAACAACAGTTATAGGAAGTAGTGCTGATAAGACACAGAGCTTAGACGATATATATGTGTTGTGCTTAGGGCAAAGTAGAAATATGACAGATACAATGATGGTAGTAAAATATAGTCCTAAAACACAACAAATATCAATGTTATCAATTCCAAGAGATAGCTTTGTAGGTACAGATAAAAGCAAGGCAACAGCATTTGATAAGATAAATTGCAAATACCAAATAAGCCCACAAACAACACTTGATGCAGTAAACAAACTAACTGGACTAAACGTAAAATATTATCTAACAGTTGATACAAAAGCATTAAGAGATTTAGTTGATGCAATTGGTGGAGTCGAATTTGACGTACCAATAGATATGAACTATGACGATTCATCACAAGACTTAGCAATACATCTAAAAAAAGGATATCAGAAATTAAATGGTATGCAGGCAGAAGGACTTGTAAGATTTAGACACAACAATAATGGAACATCATACTCATCTGCTTATGGAGACAATGATTATGGAAGAATGAGAACACAAAGAGAATTTATAAAAGTTGTAATAAACCAAACAATGAAACCAAGCAACATAACAAAAATAAATGAATTACTAGATATAGCTAACAAAGAAGTAGATACAAACTTATCATGGGATGTAATCAAAGACTATATACCAGCATTATTAAACTTTAATACAGAAAATTTACGTTCAGATATGTTACCAGGAACAGCACAATATTGCAATGGTGTATCAATTGTAATAATTGATACAGCAAAAGCCAAAGCAAAAGTTCAAGAAATGTTCTTAACAGATCCAGAAACAAATAGTAACGGAGAGGAAAACACTGTAGCAGATAATACAGTTTCAGAAAGTACTACAAATATAAAGAAAAATTCAGAGATAAAGTTAGAAGTATTAAATGGAACAGGATCTAATGCTAAACTAACGACAGCAATCACTCAGCTACAAAATCAAGGATATAAGATTACTAAAAAAGGAACAACAAATGTTACAAGCACAACACTTATAATTGATAGAAAAAACAATACAAAAACAGTAGAAAATGCAATCAAATCTTTATTAGGAGCAGGACAAATAAAAAGTGCAGACGACAATAATGGAGTTGATTTCACAATAATTTTAGGTCAAGATTATTAAAAGAAAAAAGCGGGGACTAATTTTAATTAGTCCTCGTTTTTTAATATATACGTCTATTATAATTTTTCTTCCTTGTAGCTTTCTTAGACTTCTCACTAAAAATAGTAACAAGAAATAATAGCAAAGCAAAAGTACAAAGAAGTATAAGAATAAAATTAAGATAGCTTGCAGAATACACATCATGTGTAGCTATTAAATCAGAATTATATGTAATACCATCAAGCGTATACGAAATAGTCCCAACAACTTCACCCGAGCTAATAGGAGCTGAAGACTTGGTAATGCTAATTTCAGGAGTAACATCAATAGCTTCACCAGAATGAACCAAAGCTTTAATATCAGATGAGGCAGTTAAATCAAGAGATTTACAATCACTCTTACCATTTGCAATATTAATGTTAGTTGCAACATCACCCCTAGAAATCAAATTAGAATACGAATAGTTATTAAACCCATATTCAAATAATCTTTTACAATCAGCCTCTCTGGATGTAGTGCTATTAGTAGTATTATCAGAATTCAAAATAACAGCAATTAAATTAACTCCATTTTTTTCAGCAGAAGCGATTATACAAAATCCAGCAGCATCAGTATAACCAGTTTTTAAACCATTAGCATATTCATAGTAACCTTTTCTACTCTTGCGTAGCAATAAATTAGTGGTATTAAATATTCTAGAATCGCCTGTATATACATCATTATTAGGAAGAGTATATGTAACAGTAGAAGCAATAGTACGCAAAGTAGAATTGGAATATGCAGCTTTACCAATCAAAGCCAGATCATATGCACTAGAATAGTGATTCTCATTATGAATCCCATTAGGATTAATAAAATTAGTAGAAACGCATCCCAATTCCCTAGCTTTAGAATTCATCATATCAGAAAATGTTGCAATATCTTCATTAAATTTAGCTTTAGCACTACTAGAAGAGCCAGTATCATAACCATTACCTTTATTAACAATATACTGAGCAAGTACATAAGCAGAATCATTAGCAGAAGCAACCATCAAAGAATAAAGAAGTTCTCTAATTGTAAGTTCTTCACCAGGTTGCAAGTTAGCTATTGAATATGAATATGGCACAGAATGAACAGAATAATAGCTAACTTTAGCTATATCATCCAAATTACAATTATCCAAAGTAAGAATGGCTGTAACAAGTTTAGTTGTGCTAGCTGGGTACATTCGAGTAGTAGAATTTTTTTCATATAAAGTTTTTCCAGATTCAGCATCGATTAATATACCTGATTCTGCATAAATATCCAAACCAGTACTACTACCATTTACCTGGTCATCATCTGTAGCTGTATCATTTACCGCTAATATAGAGCTAGACATACACAGTGTAACCAACATTGTAATAAGCATATAGCTAATTAAAAATTTTTTAAAACACATAAATAAAAAACGCTCCTAAAATAAATATATTAAAATATTAAA
>ENA-ORTT01001812-ORTT01001812.1-human-gut-metagenome-genome-assembly--contig:-NODE-1812-length-19262-cov-37.428750_pt1 | contig 19262 bp, 17 predicted proteins | sample MGYA00242074_ERZ509197 | MGnify/ENA primary metagenome ERZ509197 (study PRJEB26280, sample SAMEA2338789) | human gut metagenome | biome: human gut; feature: human-associated habitat; material: faeces...
TATGTTGATGAAGTACTCGAAGTAGTAAAGAAGAAAAACGCAGATCAGCCTGAGTTCTTACAGGCAGTAACAGAGGTTCTTGATTCTTTAAGACCTGTGATCGATGCAAATGAGGAATTATACAGAAAGAATGCGATTCTTGAGAGAATCACAGAGCCGGATCGTCAGATCATGTTCCGTGTTCCTTGGGTAGATGACAACGGACAGGTTCAGGTAAACAGAGGTTTCCGTGTACAGTTCAATAATTCCATTGGACCATACAAGGGAGGTTTAAGACTTCATCCTTCTGTAAACCTGGGTATTATCAAGTTCTTAGGTTTCGAGCAGGTATTTAAGAATTCTCTTACAACACTTCCAATCGGTGGTGGTAAAGGTGGTTCTGATTTCGATCCTAAGGGTAAATCTGACAGAGAGATCATGGCATTCTGCCAGAGCTTCATGACAGAACTTTGCAAATATATCGGAGCAGACGTTGATGTTCCTGCCGGAGATATCGGAACAGGCGCAAGAGAGATCGGCTTCTTATTTGGACAGTATAAGAGAATTCGTGGATCATACGAAGGTGTGCTGACTGGTAAGGGTCTTACCTATGGTGGATCTCTTGCACGTACACAGGCTACCGGATATGGTCTGTTATATCTTACTAACGCATTATGGAAAGATCATGGTATGAGCCTTGAGGGAAAGACAGCAGCAGTTTCCGGATCTGGTAACGTTGCTATCTACGCAATCGAGAAGGCACAGGAGTTAGGTGTTAAGGTTGTAACATGTTCTGATTCTACCGGATGGATTTATGATCCAAACGGAATTGATGTTGCTCTTCTTAAGGAAGTTAAGGAAGTTAAGCGTGCCCGTCTTACTGAGTATGCAGCTGCTAAGTCAACTGCTGAGTATCATGCAAAGCAGAACGGTGAGCACGGTGTATGGCAGTACAAGGTAGATCTTGCTCTTCCATGTGCGACTCAGAATGAGTTAGACATTGAGGATGCCAAGATGCTCGTTGCTAACGGTGTTACATCTGTAACAGAGGGTGCTAACATGCCTACAACTCTTGAGGCTACAAAATACCTTCAGGAGAACGGAGTACTCTTCGTAGGTGGTAAAGCTGCCAATGCAGGTGGTGTTGCTACATCAGCACTTGAGATGAGCCAGAACTCTGAGAGACTTTCATGGACATTCGAAGAGGTTGACGGAAAGCTCAAGGGCATCATGGAGACAATCTACGCTAACATCAGTGATGCTGCTAAGAGATACGATGCAACAGTTGGTGGAAAGACTGACTATGTTGCAGGTGCAAATATCGCAGGCTTTGAGAAAGTAGTTGACGCTATGCTTGCACAGGGTGTTTGCTAATCTTGTAGGCACTTATTGAATAATGACTATAAAAACCCCTCCCACAGATAGAAGTCTGTGGGAGGGGTTTTGTAATAATATATAAAAGAGAAAACTAATTTATTTTTTATTAGCAAATGCTTTAATACCGCCTGCTACAAAAAGTATAGAGGCGATAATAACGCCGGACACAAGCACAATAGCGTAAACATTGGCATTCACGCAGATATTGGAAGTCCAGTCAGAAAAATTCACGGACTTTATAGTGATTTGTCTGGTGCCAAAAATTAAAAACTCGCATATGTCATCGGCAAAAGCTGTCCAAACCGAAGCTATCAAAACTATAATTGCGGATTTTATAAATCCGTTTGCGTTTAAATATCGTGCATCAAAAAATATGAGCCAGGCTGCAAGTACAAAGACAAATGCTATAATGCAGCCGGCCTTCATTCCGGCAACATCGTTTGTATGACCACACACCTCAATGATTGTGAGGAAAAGCCATAAGGTATCCCACAGCATAGTGATAAGAGCTTTTTTGTCTGATAAAACAGGTGGAAGCTCAATTTCTCTGATGACAAACGGAAAAAGAACAATTGATAATCCAAATATAGTTGGAACAGACCAAAGCATAAATTCATTTGAACTATACATTCTGTCAACAAAAAAGAATATCAAAAGCAGAGCAAAAACACCGCAGATTATGCATTTGGTCAGTTTTTTCTGCTGTGCCATAAGTGGAACAACTGTCATTGCAGCTACAAGAAGCATAGATGCTGTTACCACCGCAAAGGTATTTAAACCATCGCCATTTGACAGGCACACTATGAATGTGATGAGTATTGGGATAAGCAGCAGTCCGGCTATTATGACTCCGGTCTTGTAGGCAGCAGATTTTTCCTTTTTCTCATGCTGCTTTAATACACTGTCGGCCTCTTTTTTTATCACTGAATCAATAGAATCGTTTTTTAGCTCATTGTATGTATTTTGACATTTTTCACAAGTCTTAAGGTGTTTTTCAACAAGCCTTTTGCTTGAGGGACTGCATACATCGTCATAGTATAGTGGGAGTAAATCCTGAACTATATTGCAGGTTTCATCGGTTGATTGTGTAATTGGATTATTCATTTCTATCCATCCTTTCTTTGATTTTCAGTCTGGCTCTATGGTAAGTTACCCGTGCCCAGTTCTCTGTTTTTCCAAATATCATGCCTATTTGGGAGAATGGCAATTCACCAAATATTCTAAGCTGAAAGACCTCCTTGTAGGGCTCATCAAGCTCGTGCAGTATAAGATGAATCTGAAGAGCGGTATCTTTATTTTCTAGGCTTTTTACCATATTATCGGGTTGTTCGAGCTGCTCTTCGTCAAGCTCTGTACATTTTGTGCTTTTTCGGCATTCGTCCATTGCCAGATTTCTTGCTATGCTGCAAAGCCAGGTCTGTTCGCTTGATTTGCCGGCATATGCCTTCTTTGCGGTCATGGCCTTATAAAAAGTATTCTGGGTAATTTCCTCAGCCTGATGTTGATTTTTTACAATTGTCATTACATATGAGTATACTTGCAAGTAATAGGAATTGTACAATTTCTCATAATCCAGAACTGTCACCTCCTTTGTTCATAGGTTAGACGTAGAAAGGATTGTTTTGTTACAAAAAATTTTAAGATTTTTAGATTATATCATAAAAGGTAGTTATAAGGCAGGTGGAAATAAGCATATATTTACAGACCAAGAGCTTTACGAAGAATACAACCTTACTGATGAAGAAATAAATATCATAGAATCAGTCATCAAAGAACGAAAATAACAATACCAATACCCTTTGTCATGTGGTAAAATAAAGAAAAACCTATTATGAAACCTAAGGGGGGATTGGACATGAAAATTTTGAAAAGTATTCTTAATTATATTCCATTAGCCACGTTTATCATATTTGTGGTTACTGATGGTATTTTTTCTCTAACATCAGCATTAATTTTTGTTATTTCAACGATTGGTCTATTAATTGGAAAAGAAAAAACAGAGATGAAGAATTGAGAAATTTCCAGTTTATAGATTACATCTTATAAATCACCTGTAAATCACCAACTTTAAACTATATATAATAACTTTGATACAAAGAAACAGAGCAAGTACTTGAGTATAGAAACTTAAGTGCTTGCTCTTATTTTATTTATAGGAGGTTACTATGGATGACAAAATGAATGATGTGATTAATGAAGTGCAGAAAAAACTTGGAGAAGAATATGAGGTGAAAAGTGTTGAAGTTATGAAGAACAATGACACATAACTGAAAGGAATTCAGGTCAGGAGAAAAGACATGAATGTTGCAAAGATATGTTACTGGACTAGTGAATCAGTTGACGAGATTGTAGCTGTGATTAATAGAAGCCTGTTTCCTAAGTTTGATTGTGAAATCAATTTGGAGAAGCTAAAAGACAGGATTGTCTATACATTGGTGAATGCTGATTCTAATAAGAGCAGACTAAAGACTATACCTTACAGGCTATTGAAAGGTACGGATTTAGCCATTACATATAAGCTAATCATTGATATTGATTTCAATGCTACAGCTTCATCAGATGTTACAAATGCATTGATGGAGCATTTGGGAGTTACGGAAAATGATTTGTATACATTTGCGACTAAGAATACTCGGAAACTCTATGCTCCGAGTATCATGTCACTTACGGATATTGTATCAAAGATAGATAACCAGTCTCAGGAAGATGTCAGCAACACTCCTGAGACTATTTTTGTATTGACTAATTTCAAAAAGCATTTTGGGGCTTCATGTATCTTGTATCCAGATGTGTTGAAGAATTTCTGTATAGAGAAAAATATGGATGGTGTTTACATGATTCCATCTTCCGTACATGAATTTCTGCTTTTGGTAATGGATAAGAAATATGTAAATTGTGGCTATGTTAAGCAAATGATTAAAGAAGCTAATAGAGAGAGCTTGGAGAAGGAAGATGTACTGTCTGACAATCTGTATTACTATAACGCCGTAAATGACGCTGTAAGCATTGTGGAATAGGAGGCTGGCATGAAATATACATTTAGGAGTGAAAAAGAGCTCCAAGAGGTTATACAGGCTTGTGCAGGCATTCCACAGAAGGTGATAGATAATGCAAAGTATCACATTGGACTTGTAGAAGAATGTTTTGAAGATGGTGCATGTGGAAACTTCTATATACTGACGGATGATGATGGTATCCAATATACATTAGGGCATAGCAGTTTTGTAACAAGTATGAATATATATGTTGGAGTATTTGATGATGACTGTAGAAGAATGACAGAGAGTTTGCAGAAGACACTATTTTAGAATAGTTGAAGAGTATTAAATAATTCTAAAACTAATAATGATTAAGTCCTGAGTGGTCATATGAATGATTGCTCAGGATTTTTAATATAATATTTATTTTGTTCTTATGACACCTTTTTAGGTACTTCTGAGGAGAGATGATGAGGAATGTGGTTAAGAGAGTTTATGTTTAATAAAGCCTCGTAGATAGCCTGTTTGATATCAATACGAGTTACTAACCCGATGGGGTGATTAAAATAAGAATGGCAAATGATTAATTCATATTTACCATTCTTATTTTTGGTCTGATAATCCCAAAAGATAATCACTAGACACATTGTAGAGCTTACATAATGAGATTAAATGTCGAATAGGCAATTCATTTGCACCTCGTTCATAGCGGGCATACATAGTTTGCGATGTACCTAATACATGGGCAACATACTCTTGTGTGTAGTCAGAATCTTCTCTTAAATCTCTAATTCTGCGAATGTAATCCAATAAGATATATCCTCCGATTGAGCCCTTTTCTTTAATTATACTAAGTATAAATCTTTACTATTGATTTTAGTAAATATTTGTACTAAAATAATTTTAGATATTTAGTAGAAAAAATTATAAATAGGAGGAGATAAGTTTGAAAGTTATTGAATATAAATGTTCCTGGTGCGGAAGTACAAGAACGAGAACTATTACACAAGGAAGACCAGATCCGGGTACATGTCCTAGAAGAGGTAAAACTTTAAGTGGTACGACAAAACCTCATGTTTGGGTTAAAAGCAGAATTTTAGGAAAGTAGGATATTGAAATGGATAAGAATTTTGTGATGATGATGAAAGAATTATTCTTAGTGATTTGTATTGCAGAGGTAAAGGCACAGAGGAAAATATACAGAAGGCTAGAGAGACTATTGATAACTGCAGAGTGTACTATGCACATGGACGATGCAGTTATGATGAAGTTTTAAATTATGATAATATTTATAATGAGAAATTAGATTTAGATTTAAGAAAATATTATAATAAATTCATTTCTATATATAATAAAACTCTTGAATTTGATGATGACAAATATACATATATGTTTGTGCAAAGTAAAATACCATGTATTTTAGAACGGTCTAGATTAATATATTCAACGCTTTATGATGAATTGCAAAATGTTTATCAGGATAAGACACTTGATGAAAAAGAAATAATAAAAGATATTATAGGTTTCTATCAGTCAAATCTTATGTTTTTAAGTGGCGTAATAGAAGATTTTGTGGCTGACAATTGGGATGTTGATATAGAAAGTGATTTTTGTTACAAAGATTTCCTGAAAGATATATTTGAAGATACAGAATATAATAATTATATTAATAATGTAGTTGAATACATTAAATCATCATATGATTACCAGCAGATAGAATTGGATAAATTGGTAGATGAATTTAATGCGGACTGTAAAAATGCAAATGTACTAAAAAATACAATTAAATCAAAGAAAACAGCAGAGGAAAATTTATTTTCTCCAATTACACTTGGTGATGTTGTTATGGGTGCAATTGCGTATGGCACTATGGAAGATACTAAGAATGAATATAATGAATATAGCAGTGATGTAAGAACGTATATTGAAGCAGCAGAAGAAGAAAAAGCAGATATATTAGAGCATGTAAGAGAAAAATTAGCAGACCGATGTGTTGATGATTATTTAGAAAAATTAAAAGGCATTATATCTTCTGATGAATTAAAAGAATTGTACAATAAGGTATTGGAGAGCAAAAATGAAAAAATTTCAGTAATAATATGCAGAAAAATTATGGATATTCTAAAAGAAGCAGGAATAGTAAGCAAACTTTTTGATTATGATTTCAGCGGAGAAGAACTATTTGAAAAATGCAAAAATGCAAGTGAACCGCTTAGATATCTTTTATTGGCATTGGAAACTGAGCCAACAAATAAAAAATATTATGAGTATGCAATAAGTAATTATGGAGATTCTAACGGAAATTTATATGCACTTGCAGCTATGAATGGAATAAATATTTTTTCATCTATTGAAAAGATAATAGAAGATAATATTTCTGGAAGCAGAGAAGATTTTGAAAAAATACTTGATAATTTCTCTTTAGATAAAAATAAGTATCTGGAAGAGTATGATGAAAAACATGAGCAAATGTTAATGGACAAAATCGCTGCTAAAAAACCAGAATACTCATCAGATTCTGTGAGACAGAAAATATTGACAGAGGATTATGAAAAGTTTCTTGCAACATTAAATACCGATACTACAGAATATTTAAAAAAATATCTGGCTGTAGCAAATTCATATTCGGAGATTAATAAAATTTTTGACATTAAAGCCGAAAAGATAGAATTTGCAAAAATAATAAAATATGTATGTGGGAATCTTCTAAAAATTGAAGTTGATGTGAGCTTGACAGAAAAACAATTAAAAATTGCAGAAGGGTTAATACTGGCTTATAAAAATAATAAGAAGATTACTAAAGACGATTTTATTTCACTTACATTAGAAAATGATACCATGTTTAATGGTAAAACAGCAGACGAAATAATCAAATATGAGTTAGAGCAAAAGGATGCAAGTTCTTATATTATTGCTGCAAAGAAATTAAAAGAAGAGCAGCCTGTATATTCTTTATTATTTATAGTTAAGTATTTTGTATTTTCTGATAAATATTTTAATAATAATGGGGATTTATGTGATGTATTAACTTATTTAGAAAAATTTGAAAAAGACTTATATATGGCTCCAGTTTATGATCTTTATGTTGCAGCTAATAGAGATTGGAATGAATTAGTATCACAGAAAGCAACTGATGCATCAATTAATACAATAATTAATGAGTTTAAATCATTAGATGACTTAGGATTGATAATTGATAAGTTAGCCGATTCTGTACATAACTATAATGATTATGAAGTAATTGGAAAGTTTATTAGTGAAGCAGAGTCTAAAAAGGTAAAACTGATTAAAATAGCAGAAGATAATAAAATAATAAATGAAGCTTTTAATGAATTATCATCTGCAATTAATAATGATTTTTCTATATTAAACAGACCTGCATTTATTGAATTATTAAGTGAAAGACAATACCCTGAAAATATACAGAGATCAATAAGAAGACTTACAGATAACAAGTTTTATGATAATTTATTCTGTAAACTTGATAAGTATATGGCTAATGTGAAACTTAGTTGTAATGTTGAAAGTTGCTTTAAATATACTTCATATGTAAAGAATTATCGCTCATTAAATGAAACTAGACAAATCGTAAGGGGAAGATATGTGCCAGAATTAGAAGCAGCTCATAAGGTTTTTATGCCTAATGATAAAGATTCTGACACAGAGGTATTGTTCTTTACAATGAAAGATACTCTTTTAAGTAATGAACAAGGTTTTGCTTTAACTAATAAGGGAATATTATATACTGATGAACAAAATGAAATTAGTATGTTGGATTACAATTCAATTATATCATTTGAGGTTACAAGAAAATTCTTATCAACAAAGTTAATGGTTGTTACAAGTGAAGGAAAAATAATTGAATTAAAAAATGATTTTGCCAGTGATAAGATGGATGATGCCGTTATTTATATAAAAGCAATGATAAAAGAGATTATGGCTTCTGATATTTATATTGGTGAATCGCCTGTGATGGTAAGCAATGTAACTGCGCCAAATAATGACATGACGAAAGCAGATAATGTTACTGCTGAATCAACAGACAAAGTATCTGATTTAAGAGCAGGACTGAACAGTAATGAACTTCCGGCACTTTTAAAACAATATTTTTCTACACATGCAGAACCGGAAAAAGCGATGGCATCATCTAAATTAAAGGCGGGGCTTTCATTACCATCTGATTGTGAAGTATACTATGCTCAGGATGCAACATTATTAGGAAGCGGTAAAAATGGATTTGCTATAACAAGTAAGGGTGTTTATACAAGAAAAATGTTCGAAAAAAATGTGATAATAAAACCTCTTGATGTTTTTAAAACGGGCAAACAATTCTCAACAGATAAATCAACACCTGGATTATTGCTTGATGGACAATTCTTTGTAGAGTGCCTTTCGGGAGATAAGTTAGTTCCACTTTTCAATGGTCTTGTTGAATATCTTGATAAAGCTAAGGCAGAAAATAGTGCGGTTTCGGAATCTGATAATAGTGCAACTAAGTATTGTCCTAATTGTGGAACCGCCTTGAGAGGGCAGGCAAAGTTTTGTAGCAAATGTGGATATAAGCTCTAGGAGGTTTACATAATGAAATATTGTGAAAATTGTGGAGCAGAGCTTGAAGATAGTGCTGTGTTCTGTGATGAATGTGGTGCAAGAGTTGAGACTGTGCCACAAGAAAAAGCAGTAGATTCAGAGCAAAGCAAGGAAGCAGAAAAACAGGAAAATGCTGTAATTGATACATCAGATAAGCCAGTTGAAAAAAGAAAACGGATGATACCTATATTGTGTGGGGTTATTGGTGTACTTATTATTGCTGTTATTGTTATAATTATAGTGACAGTGACAAGCAGGAAATCAAATAATGATGAGAATAATGCCAAGAATGACTTGGAAACAGCCGTAACATCTGAGACAGCAGACGAAACTGTAAAATCAACAGAGGCTACAACACAAGCTAATAACTGGAAAAAACAGTATATAGAATATTTAAAAAATGTTGATTCTAAAAATTATGGTGGATGTGAATATATTTACATGAATAATGATGATATTCCAGAACTGATGATATTAGGAAGCAATACTGCCGCAGGAAATATTCTTGTTACATCTGATAATACGACAATTGATACAAAAATTATTGCTTCAGGGAAAATGTATTATGCAGAAAAGAGTAATGAACTTTACATTGAAAGTGGACGACAGGGTGTATATGCTTACACAATATATAAGATAAGTGATGGAAAGATTCAGGAAGAGGAAGTCAATTCCTATGATACTAGCGGAAAAACAGCATTTGTATATAACAGACCTAAGACAATACAGCAGATTATAGATGATTTGTCTGGTGAAACGGCAAAAACAAATACGGAAACTCTTTCAGCCGCTTCGACAACTAAAAAGGCTATAGAAGGTTCTTGGACAAGTTATACAGGAAATGACCCAAGTATGGAATATTCATCAAAATATACATTAGTATTTAACAGTGATGGCACAGTTTCTTGTAAAGGATATAAAAATAATCATAGTGGTAATTATGAAGTTGAGTCAGATGGAACTATTGTTTGTTCATTTACAAAATGTATTGATAGCTTTCCACCAAATGGACCAACTGAAATACAAGGTTATACAGCCAAATTTGTATTGAATTCAGATGGAACATTAACTAGTCCAACAGGAAGTAATGGAACAACTAACTGGGGAAAAATACAACATGGACAAAAGTACAATAAATATTAGTGAAATTTCGGGCACTTTTCCGGCACTTATTTCTTAATTAATACTTACATAAAAATCATTACACAGGCTATCGGCTCCTACTGGACTAGTGCCATAAAGGAGTCCAAAGAAAACCAGTGTTTAAGCGGTCTCACGGCTTCGAACCCCGGTGGGCTCATTGCAAAGGGAATGGTTGAAAAACCATTCCCTTTTTTCTTTTCGTGCCTACTGACTAGGAGGGGAACGGTCGTCTTGTGAAGAAATTCATTCTTTATTATTTCCATGCATTAATTATTGTAATTTTGAAAACCCGTATAAACACTGGGAATGTTTGTAGGCAAGTTGGGCACTTTTGTGGCACTTGGTGTCTGGGGGAGTGGAATGATTGAGAATAGGAGATTTAACTTGGTTGAGTTTTATGTTAAAATGGGGAAAATGAATCGCAGTTTGTAAGGAACAGAAACTTTGGAGTTTACGGAGGAAAGAATAATATGATTTTTCATTATGCAGGCAAATATAATGGAGACGAAAATAGTCTTCCATACAAAGAGCATAATCCTAATGCAATTCCATTTAAAGAACCAAAGGATATGAAGAAATATTCGCTTATTGCAAATTTAGGATGCGTTTTGATAATGATTGTATTAGTAATTCCATTCTTGCTTATGGGCATAAAATATATTCCTAATAGCAAAATACAGATGGTGGCAGGAGGAATTTGTGGTGGATTGTCTATGTTTCCGCATGAATTATTGCATGCAGTATGCTTTAAAAAAGATGTATATATGTATAACGACCTAATACATGGTTTGATGTTTGTAGTAGGAACAGAAGATATGAGTAAGGCACGATTTATTTTCATGTGCTTGTGTCCAAATCTTATTCTAGGCATAATTCCCTATATTTTATTCTTGATATTTCCACAATTTGTTGGGGTAGGCTTATTTGGAATTATTTGCATTGGAACGGGGTTTGGAGATTACTTAAATATTTACAATTCAATAAGGCAGATGCCAAAAAATTCCAAAACATATTTATGTGGAATGCATTCTTATTGGTATATGTAGGAATATGCAGCTTCCAGCTTATAGAACATATTATACATAAATATAACATTTTAGAAAGTTAAATTAACAACAGATAAACATATTAGTATAAAAATATAATAAGGTTACAATGCGAGGTTTAGGTACTATTATCAATGTACTTTGGGCACTTTTCAGGCACTTATTTATAAACTAATAATTTGATAAAAACGATTAGAACAGGTAAAGTTTTTCCATTTTCATCTAGAAAGGTTTTTAGAGTTTATGATGCATCATATTCTGAAAAATTGGTTCATAAAGAATTAGCACAGTATCGAATAAGGAATGATAGAGAATTTTTTATATTATCATATTCAAAAGCCTGTGAAATGATAGAGAAAATTTTAATAGACAATAATATGATGTATTATAAGTATGACAATAAAGAGAAGTAGGAATTTGAGTATTAGTTTATACCATTATATTTACAGATACAAGTAATAAAGAGAAAATAGACTGCATGGTAATCAACATGTATCGGTATCTATCTTTTGAAGAATTGTATCAGCATCACAGTAAAGTATCCATTGGATATAACAAAGATGAGATTGCAAATCCGAAAGAAATGCTCATGTATTATTCTAAAGAAATGATAGAGAAATATGGTGTTGTTGCCATTGAAATAAAAGTTTTATAGCTTCCTGTTTATAGATTACATCTTACAGAATATCCGTAAATCCACCAACATACAACTATATATAATAATTTTGATACAAAGAAACATAGCAAGTACTCGAGTAATAAAACTTAAATACCTGCTCTTATTTTATTTATAGGAGGTTGTCAATGTTATTGGTAATGGATGAGGATTACTTTACCGGGGTTCGAACCCAGTGGGTTTATTTATTCTTTATTAATTTTTAAAATAGGTTTATGATAGAATCAATTTAAATACAGAGGTGATATGAATTGATTATAACAGTCATAGCGATATTGATAGCTGTACTTATTATTATCGTTGTAACTAATATTGGTAATAATAGTAGCGGTAATAATAAAAAGCCACATACTTATGAACCGTGGGTGATTGAAGCACCTGAAAAGCGGGCTGGTCGTCGGGGAGAACATATAGCGACAGAAATCATTAAGGGAGTACTTCGTGAAGGAGATTATTTATTCACCAATATTTCTGTATCATACGATGGAAAGCGCACAGAACTTGATAATGTTGTTGTAAATAAATATGGTGTGTTTATTTTTGAAGTTAAGAATTATAAGGGTCAACTTTATGGCAATGAGGATGATTATAATTGGGAAAAATATAAAGATGACGGATATGGAAATACATTTGTGAAAGAAGTCAAAAATCCTGTTAAGCAGGTAAAAAGGCAGATTTATATCCTTGCGAAATATCTGGAAGGCTATAATGTGTGGGTTGAAGGATATGTTATTTTAATCAGAAGTAACAGTCCAGTTCAAAGTACATATATTTTGCAGAGTGTCGAAGATATCGACAGGGCAATTCATACATTTAAACGAAATCATCTGAGTAGGGACACGGTTGAATCAATTAAGAAGATGCTTGTATAATCATTGATATTGATTTACGGATATTGTATCAAAGACAGATAATCAGTCTCAGGAAGATGTCAGCAACACTCCTGAGACTATTTTTGTACTGACTAATTTCAAAAAGTATTTTGGAAAATGATTAAAGAGACTAATAAAGAGAACTTGGAGAAGGCAGATGTAATCCCTGACAATCTGTATTACTATAACGCCGTAAATGACGCTGTAAGCATTGTGAAATAGGAGGCTGGCATGAAATATGCATTTAGGAGTGAAAAAGAACTTCAGGAGGTTATATTTTGGTCGCTTGTCAGATTAAAAAAACATCACTATTACCAACATCAATATTAACATTATTAATATCGGAGGTAACATGATGGATGTCCAAAAGAAAAGACCGCCGCCTTGTCTATGATATCTTGCTTCATTGTAAACAATATCTAGCACCATCCATACAATGTTGTACAATGAAAATCCTAATATAAAACTGCGTTCTACAATAAACTTACTTGTTAAAGCAAAATACACTGAAAAAACAGTATATGTAATGCATAAACCAAATGCACTATTGATTAATATTGCCACAAACTTTGAATACATTTTTTACTCCTTCCATTCTCTTTACACATATATCGTTGGAAATTATTATAGCATGGATTTGGACAAATATCATTCAACTGTTGTGATATTGCCTTAATAAACATTATTATGATTTTGGGCACTTTTATGTCACTTGGTATCAGTGGGAGTAGAATGATTGTAAATGGAAGTTCTAACTTGGTTGAGTTTTATGTTAAAATGGGTAAAATGAATTGTAATTTATAGAGAAAAGCACATGTTAAAGAATCTTTGCGTAACTATATATGCAATGTAATGTGATGATTGCTTTATTTTGAACATTATTTTTCGGATAATATTATTGAAAGGAGGTCGTAATATTATGAATATAGGAAATCAAATATTGAACATTCGGAAAGAAAATCAATTAACACAAGAGGAGTTTGGCAATTTGCTATTTCTCTTGACACATTACTAAAGGAGGATTCGAAAATGATACAATCTATGGATAAAGAAAGAGCAATGGGCATAATAAAACACGAAAAATCAAAGAGTGACAAAAAGGTAGTTCAATATATTAAAGGACATGATTAAATGAATTTAATAAGGGCGGTCCTATTGTGCAGCATGTGTGAGAATAAAAGGAGATGGCAGTATTATGAACAAGGCATATGAGCGAGAAACAGAAATGTGGAATCAGGTATTTAAGGAATGTACCCCTGTGGATTTAAGAACTTTAGATTTACAAGTTGAAACAATGTTTGACGAAGCGTTAAAGCTGTTTGCACAAAAAACAACAAATGTATTAGATTTTGGCTGTGGTACAGGAGATATTTCTTTTCAATATTTGCAGTATCAGCCTACACATAAAGTTTTAGGAATTGATGCTTCAAAAACGGGCATAGAATTTGCAACTGAAACAGCAAGATTAAGTGATTATAAAACGGCAACTTTTCTTGAAGGTACAGACCATACGGTAAAGCAATTAGAAGAAAATTCATTTGATGGAGTGATATTATCAAATGTGTTGGATGTAATGCCAAAAGATGTGTCAAAGGAGGTAGTTGAAGATTTAGAACGGGTATTGAAGCCTGGTGGATATTGGTTTATTAAAATGAATCCGTATTATTCAAAAGAAGAACTGGAAAGTTTCGGATATGAGAATATGGGAAATAACATTTATGAAGAGAATCATATTATGAGACTAAGACAGGCTACAACAAATTACTGGAAAGAAAGATTTGCACGTTTTGGAAAGGAAATTATTTATCTGGAATTTGAGTATCCGTGGCAGGAGGGAATGAATCGTCTGTTTGTTTACCAGAGTTAAAAGAATCTGGCTGTGCCACATTTGCAATAATAAGAAGTTTGCGCTATAATACTACTTATACAAATCGTGAAATTTAGTATTGATTTAGGAGATATCGCTTATGAGAGTATTTTATGGGCTTATAATTACGGCGGTAATTTTAATGATTGGGGCGTGTGCTTTAAAGGCATATAAAAAAGAGGGTGCACTGGCAAGAGTTGTGTTTTTATATGAGCTTGGTGCATTTATATGTGGGATAATATTTTTAGTATATACATATGTTCCAGGGACTACCATTACAGTGTTGTGCAAGGGACTTATTATGGCGAGCTTTGACTGGCTGCTGGTACTTCTTATGTATTATACCCAGTATTATACAGGCATGTTTAAGGGTGTTATGGGTGTAAAAGTTTTTATGATTGCCTATTCGCTGTTTGAGACCGTTGCATTTTTGATTAATGCATGGACGAGATGGATATTTGATATAACAGATATATCGGGTGACCAGATAATTGTTCAGTTTGCAAAAGGTAATGTTCTGGGCAGGTTACATTATGTATTTGCTTATGGCATTATGTTGCTGCTTATTTTAAGTTATTTAGTAATGGTTAAGAGAATGTCAAGATTCTACAGATTCAGATATTTTGCTATTCTCATATTATTATTTGCAGCATTTTTACTTGATATAATGACTACATGGTCTGATTCAATATATGACATGTCAATGGTTGCATTTGGCATCATGTCTGTACTTATATATTATCTGACATACAGTTATGTTCCTAATGAGCTTATTGAGAATACATTTTCACTTATAATCAGGGATATGAATAGTGGAATTATATGCTTTGATAACGCTGGAAGATGTATATACTGTAATGGTATTGTTAAAGAAATGTATTCTATTACTGATAATATTAATGAAGTAGAGCATAATTATGCAAGCTGGCTTCAGACTCAGACAGAGCATGATAATAAGAAATTCAGGCAGACAATCAGCGAGGGGAAAGAGAGAAGAAGCTTTGATATTTCATATAATCGTGTATATGATGATAAGCATAATTTTATATGTGATTATTTCATATTTAATGATCGTACTGAAGCTGTTGAGCTTTTAGAATATGAAAAGTTCAGAGCTACACATGATAATCTCACGGGACTTCTTAATAAGGAGCAGTTCTATGAGGAAACTGCCAATGTAGTGCGAAACGACAGGAATCACAAATATTGTCTGGTGTGCAGTAATATTAAAGATTTTAAGCTTGTTAATGAGCTTTTTGGAATCGAAAAAGGTGATGAGATTATTAAAATGCAGGCGGGGCTTATCAAGGCTTCATCTGAAAGTGGCTATATATGTGGAAGAATCCAGAATGACAGATTTGCTGTGTGTATGCCGAAGGACAGTTTTAAGAATGAAATAATGCAGAATAGTATTGTAAGCATGCAGGACAGATTCAACAATGCATCATTTAAGATAAGGGTTGTAGTTGGTGTTTATGATATTGAAGATGTTGATGAGCCTGTAAGTAATATGTGTGATAAAGCATTTATTGCGAGCGAGACTATTAAGAATAATTATGAAGCTAATATTGCATACTATGATGATAAGCTGTTAAAGAGAACTCTTGAAGAAAGAAGAGTTATTGGAGAATTTGAGGGTGCACTTGAAAGAAAAGAATTTAAAATGTTTCTTCAGCCACAGGTTAATACTCATGGTAAGGTTTATGGAGCAGAGGCGCTTGTGCGCTGGCAGCATCCAGATAGAGGGTTACTGTCGCCATTCTTCTTCATTGATATTCTGGAGACGACAGGTCTTATATATAAGCTTGATATGTATATGTGGGAATGTGCAGCAGCTAAATTAAGTGAATGGAAGAAGAAGGGTGATACGGTTCATTATATTTCTGTAAATATATCTACTAAGGATTTTTATCTTATAGATGTATATGAGGTTATTACATCGATTGTTAAGAAATATGATATTGAACCTAAGATGTTAAAGTTAGAGATTACCGAGACAGCACTTATGTCTGATCTTAAGAAGAATATGGAGGTAATTAAGAACCTCAGGGGTTATGGATTTAAGATAGAGATTGATGATTTTGGAAGTGGATATTCTTCGCTGAATATGTTAAAAGATATAAGTGCAGATGTTCTTAAGATTGATATGGCATTCCTTCGTGCTACAGAGAATGAGGTTAAGGGACAGGATATTCTGGAGACTATTATTTCTCTTGGTGGAAAGCTTGGAATGGAGGTAATTACTGAAGGAGTAGAGACAGACAAACAGCTTCTTATGCTGACAGAGATGGGGTGTCATATATTCCAGGGATATTATTTCTCAAAGCCTATACCAGTCGAAGAATTTGAACAAAAATATATGAATGAATAATGGGAGGAAGTTATGAGCGAGAATTGTTCAGGAAGCTGCTCAAGCTGCAGTTCAGACTGCGAATCAAGAAAAGGACCACAGATATTAAGAAATGCCAATAATGGCAAAGTTAAGAAGGTTATAGCTGTTGTCAGTGGCAAGGGAGGTGTTGGTAAATCACTTGTCACATCAATGCTGGCAGTCAAAGCCAATAAGGAAGGAAAGAAAGCGGCAATACTTGATGCAGATATTACAGGACCATCTATTCCTAAGTCTTTTGGACTTACTGAAAGGGTAACATGTAATGAAGATGGAACTGTAATGTATCCTGAGACTTCAAAGAATGGTATTAAGGTTATGTCACTTAATCTTCTTATGGAAAAGGAGACTGATCCGGTTATATGGAGAGGACCTGTTATTGCGGGTGTTGTTAAGCAGTTCTGGGAAGATGTTGACTGGGATGAGACAGACTGTATGTTTGTTGACTGTCCTCCGGGAACAGGAGATGTACCTCTTACTGTTTTCCAGTCTATGCCGATAGACGGAATTATTATTGTAACTTCACCACAGGATCTTGTTTCAATGATTGTGGAGAAGGCAATTAATATGGCTAAGCTTATGAATATTCCGGTTCTTGGAATTGTCGAGAATATGTCTTATTTCAAATGTCCAGATTGCGGTAATATTCATTATATATACGGAAAGAGTAAGATTGATGAAGTGGCAGCAGCTAACGATATCAAGACTGTTGCAAAGCTTCCAATGGACGCAAAGGTAGCTGGGCTTGTCGATTCAGGAAAGGCTGAGGAACTTGATGTGTCTGCATTAGATGGAATATTTGATGCAATTATGGCTTAACAGAGAAGAATAATGAAAAGATTGATTTTATTTAAAGGCGGAGTAGAAACATTAGAATTCTTTACAGAGCAGATGGCTGCTGTATGGGAGAAGATGGGCTGCTCCGTTTTCTGGTATAATTTAATGTTACAGCAGGCCAGTTCTTCTGCACTGGTGGAATTTTTCAAGGCTCACAGCTCAGACGAGTGGTATATGTTTACATTTAACTTTGAAGGAATAGCAGGAGAAGCCGGTCTGTATCGTGATGATGGCTGGAATTTCTGGGACTGGGCAGGTGTTAAGGTTGTAAATGTGGTTGTAGACCACCCGCTTTATTACAACAAATATATCCGAAAGCACCCTGAAAAGTATATTCAGCTTGATATTGATGAAATGCATGTTGCATACATGAACAGGTTTTTCCCGGAAGTACATACTGAATATATGCTTACAGCCGGAACAGAGCTTAATTATAACAGATGTATAATGCCTGATAAGAATTACCTGTCAATGAAGGAAAGACCGATAGATATTATATTTACAGGTAATTACACTCCGAAAAGAATACTAAGGAAACATCTGGATAACATGGATGATGAGTATATAGATTTCTATGAGGGTGTGCTGTCATATCTGATAGACAATCCGTCAGAGACGATTGATGCGGCGGCGGAAAATGCGTTACGCAGGGAATTCCCTGATATTACAGACGAACAGCTTGTCGACTGCATGCCTAATATGATGTATGCAGACCTTGCTGTAAGATTCCACTACAGGGAGCTTGCAATAAGGGCACTGGCTGATTTAGGACTTAAGATTCATACTTATGGCGAAGGTTATAATTATATCGAATGTAACCACCATGAGAATATAATTGAGCATGGAGGTGTTGATTCCAAGGTGTGTCTTGATATGATTAGTCAGGCAAAGATTTCTCTTAATGTAATGCCATGGTTTAAGATGGGCGCACACGACAGAGTGTTTAATACTATGCTTAATGGAGGTGTTGCACTTACTGATACTTCGCTGTTTTATGAGAACACATTTGCAGATGGTGAAAATGTGTTGTTCTATTCACTTGAGGATTTAAGAGACTATGAAAAGTCGGGATATGATGAGTGTATTGCGGCACGAATCACGGATAAGGTTAAATGTGCATTAGCTGATACGAAACATTTGCAGGAAATCGCTGACAGCGGGTATGAATGCTGTAAGGGCAGGCATAGCTGGATTGAGAGGGCTGTAGTGATTGGGAAGTATTTTTGTTAAATGGAATTGAATAATACAAATAAACAATATATGGACACTTTTTCTGTACTTCATGCCATAAATCACTAGAATATATGACTCAATTACAGTATTATTATAATTAACAGATACGGATAGGTTATTTAATGATAGGAGTATATTATGGCAAATTCACAAAAAGGCAAGATTGATATGACCACAGGTCATATCATGAGAAATATCATACTGTTTGCGATACCGATTATTATTGGAAATGTTTTGCAGCAGTTATATACTACGGTTGATGCACTTGTAATAGG
>ENA-ORTT01001867-ORTT01001867.1-human-gut-metagenome-genome-assembly--contig:-NODE-1867-length-18756-cov-2.598524_pt1 | contig 18756 bp, 16 predicted proteins | sample MGYA00242074_ERZ509197 | MGnify/ENA primary metagenome ERZ509197 (study PRJEB26280, sample SAMEA2338789) | human gut metagenome | biome: human gut; feature: human-associated habitat; material: faeces...
ATGCTGGTTTTTGGTGTGCGGACGGCACTGTATTCCATTGTGGCGGTTTTTGTGACTTCGAAAGTAATGGATGGAGTGACATCCGGAATGCGTTATGCAAAAATTATGTATATCATTTCCGACCGGTCGGCAGAAATTGCAGAAATTATTCTGCACCAATTTGAGCGCGGGGTAACGGCACTGCGGGGAAACGGTATGTATTCCGGGAAGGAAAAGCAGATTTTAATGTGTGTTGTTTCACGCCGTGAGGCTGTTTCTATGGTAAAATATGTTAAGGAAGCCGATGAGCGGGCATTTGTGATTGTTGCTGATGCCAGAGAGGTGTTAGGGGAAGGTTTTAGCATCGGTGATTAGCATGCTAAACGGAATCTGTGCAATTTACACAAAAGATTTTTGAATTATTTAGGTATTTTGAATATGGTGTTTTTGATAAAGATAGTGTATAGTATCAGTTAGATGTTTGTGACAATATTATATCCTAGGAGGAATTTCAAATGGCAAGTTTATCTTTAAAAAACATCAATAAAGTATATCCAAACGGCTTTCACGCTGTTAAGGACTTTAACTTAGAGATTGAAGACAAAGAGTTTATTATTTTCGTAGGACCATCCGGATGTGGTAAATCTACTACACTTCGTATGATTGCCGGCTTGGAAGAGATTTCCAGTGGTGAGTTGTGGATTGGTGATAAATTGGTGAACGACGTTGAGCCAAAAGACAGAGATATCGCGATGGTATTCCAGAACTACGCTTTGTATCCACATATGTCCGTATATGACAATATGGCATTTGGTTTGAAACTGAGAAAAGTTGCAAAAGACCAGATTGACCGCCTTGTACATGAAGCAGCTAAAATCCTTGATATCGAGCACTTGCTTGATCGTAAACCAAAGGCTTTGTCCGGTGGTCAGAGACAGCGTGTTGCTATGGGACGTGCAATCGTACGTGATCCTAAAGTATTCCTGATGGATGAGCCGCTTTCTAACTTGGATGCAAAACTCCGTGTACAGATGCGTATCGAGATTTCTAAATTGCATCAGAGACTGGAAACAACAATTATCTACGTAACACATGACCAGACAGAGGCTTTGACACTGGGTACTCGTATCGTTGTTATGAAAGATGGTGTTGTGCAGCAGGTTGATTCTCCACTTGATTTGTATATGAGACCAAACAACTTGTTTGTTGCCGGATTTATCGGTTCTCCTCAGATGAACTTCATCGATGCAAAAGTAGTTGTATCCGGTTCTGAAGTACGTTTGATGTTTGGTTCTAACTCCATTAAACTTCCGGAGAATAAAGCTAAGAAGTTGATTGATAATGGATATGAAGATAAGACAGTTACCTTTGGTATTCGTCCAGAGGATATTAAAGATGAAGAGATGTTCATCAGCAACTCTCCGGATACTACACTGGAAGCTACTGTTAAAGTATACGAGATGCTTGGGGCAGAAGTATTCTTGTACTTCACAGTTGAGACATTTGACATTACTGTACGTGTAAACCCTCGTACAACAGCTCGTCCTGGTGATACAATTAAGATTGCTTTGGATGGTTCTAAGATTCACTTGTTTGATAAAGAAACACAGGAAACAATTACAAACTAGTCTTAGCATAAAATACGTTTTTGCTGGGCGTCTTCTTAAGGAGGCGCCCTTTTTGTGGCGTAAGGGTTTTACAACTAAAAAAGGAGGTTATATGAGTGAGTAACGAAAGTAAGAGTATGGCAGTGCCGGAAGAGAATAAAATGGGTGTCATGCCGGTCGGCAGGCTGTTATTTAGCATGTCGCTCCCAATGATGTTATCCATGCTGGTTCAGGCACTTTATAATATTGTAGATAGTATTTTCGTGGCGAAGTTATCGGAGGATGCTTTGTCTGCGGTTTCCCTTGCCTTTCCGCTTCAGACGTTAATTTTTGCGGTTGGCGGCGGTACCTGTGTAGGTGTGAATGCTCTTTTGTCAAGGGCGTTGGGAGAAAAGGATTTTAAGAAGGCGAATGATGTTGCGATGAATGGTGCTTTTTTGACAGTCCTCAGCTATGTTGTATTTTTAATCCTTGGTCTTACGGTAGTAAAACCATTTTATGTAGGACAGTTAAATGGGACAAGTTCTCCGATTTATGGAATGGGCGTTGACTATTTGAGTACAGTCATGATATTTTCCATTGGTGTTTTTTGTCAGATGTATTTTGAGCGACTGTTGACTTCTACGGGGAAAACTGTGTATACAATGCTCTCCCAGCTTACCGGTGCGGTTATCAATATTATTTTAGATCCGATTTTGATTTTTGGGCTGCTTGGTGCACCGGCAATGGGCGTTACCGGTGCGGCTGTGGCAACCGTAATCGGACAGTGTGGAGCGGCGATTCTTTCTGCTGTATTTAATGTGAAATTTAATCATGAGGTGGATTTGAAAATCAAAGGGTTCCGTCCGAGTGCTAAAATTATCGGACCAATTTATGCGATTGGAATTCCATCCATTATTATGCAGTCAATTGGTTCTGTTATGACTTATTGCATGAATCGGATTTTGATTGGATTTTCTTCGACGGCAACAGCAGTATTTGGTGTTTATTTTAAATTGCAGAGTTTCTTCTTTATGCCATTGTTTGGATTGAATAATGGAATTACACCGATTATTGCCTATAACTACGGAGCACAGAAAAAGCACAGAATGATAAAAACGATTAAAATGAGTCTGGTTGTATCGTTCTGTTTGATGTTTATTGGTTTCTTGGGATTTGAACTGATTCCGGACAAATTACTGGGATTGTTTGAGGCTTCGACAGCGATGCTTACAATTGGAGTTCCGGCACTTCGTATTATTGGAATCCACTTTTTGATTGCTTGGTTCTGCATTATTGCAGGTACGGTATTCCAGTCTTTGGGAAAGGCTGTTTACAGCATGGTGGTTTCGGTTATGCGTCAGCTTGTCGTACTGATTCCGGCTGCATATCTTCTGGCTCATTTTGGCGGCTTGCATGCCACTTGGTGGTCATTCCCGATTGCGGAGAGTATGTCACTTGCGGTATCAACGATATTTCTTATGAGGATTTACAAAAAAATCATCAAACCGCTGCCGGATAAGGAATAAAAATAATATAAAAAATTGTTTTTTGCAACTTTTCCTCCTTTTGAATCGTCTTATATATAAAGACAATACAAAAGGAGGTTTTATTATGATGAGAAACAAAAGAATACTGGGTGGAGCGTTACTGTTGTCTATGTCATTGCTTGGCGGCGGTTTAAATATGGGATTTTCAAATAACGGACAGCCTGCTATTGTGAAAGCAGCTGACACAAAAAGCCAAAGCACACTGGCGGGATGGAATACAGGCAAAGAGGTAACCTATAAAGGTTCGGAAGCTACATATCATGCGTATTTATCCGAAGATGGAAAAAATGCATGGATTTATCTTGTAGAAACAACAAACAAGACAAAATCCTTAAAGTTTCCGGATGCGGTAGAAGGAGCTGTTGTGACAAGAGTAGGTTATGACACGGCACTTCGCAAATTGGAAGATGCAGATGAATTTAACCAGAACATTTCCGGTGTGACCGTTGAGTATGCACATGGTGTTGACGGCTGGAGCGAAAAGACGATAAATGTTGAATCCGTTGTTCTGCCAAAGAACTTGACGATATTAGAGTCAACAGCGCTTAGCGGACTTCGTAAAGTTAAGAGTATTACAATTCCGGATGGTGTGCAGAAAATTAGTGCAGAAACATTTTATGGCTGTAAGAGTCTTAAGGAAGTGAAATTGCCAAAATCACTTGCTTCCTTTGACAATTACACATCCTTTTCCGCCTGTCCGAAACTTTCCAAAGTCACACTTTCGAAGGAAAATAAAAGCTTTAAAATGCAGAAAGGCCTGTTATTAAATAAGAAGGGGACAAAGCTTATCTGGGCAGTGCCGGCGAAAAATAAAATCACAGTTCCTGATAGTGTTACTTCGATTGCGGATAATGCACTCAAAGCAGGAAAAGCAACAAGTGTTTATCTTGGCAAGAAGGTGAAAATGATTGGCAAAGATGCTATTGCCGGAAAGAAGATAACAAAGGTAAGTATTGCCAAGAAAAATAAAAGTATTGCCAAACAGGGACAGTGCATTTACGAGAAAAAGAGTGGTAAGTTATTAATTGCTGTTGCGAAAAAGAATGTAGTAAAAATAGGAAATAAGGTAAAACTGATTAGTGAGGATGCTTCTCTTTGCGGCAGTCGTCAGTTGAAGAAATTGGATATCGGGGCAAGTGTAAAGACATTACAGGGAGCATGGGGTGAATTTTATCGTGCCGGTTATGTGACGACGACAAAAGTTTATTTTCGTTCTAAGAATCCACCGAAACTGACACAGAATAATGATAAAAATTATTGTTATCTTCCAATTTTCAGAGATGTGTATGTGCCGAAGGCATCCTTGAAAAAGTACAAAAAATGGTATAAGAAAAATGATGCCCTTCAATTTGTGAAGCTTAAGACCTTTTGACAATAACCCGAATAAATGGTACAATGGGGAGAAATGAGGTGTTGTGAACGAAAAGTACAAAAGGAGCATTTAAGGAGGGGCATAAATGATATCAAACCAGATTTTGCAAAATACAATTGATGGTGTAAAAGGAATTACAAAAATAGACCTTAGTGTAGTGGATGCCGATGGAAATGTATTAGCGGAGACGGCAGGTGACAGTGAAGATTATTGTGCGACCGTTAAGATATTTGCGGATTCGCCGGCAGACAGTCAGGCGATTTTGGGATACCAGTTTTTTAAGGTTTATGATGAGAGCCAGTTAGAATACATTGTCGTGGCAAAGGGAGAGGCCGAGGATGTATATATGATTGGAAAGATTGTTGTATTCCAGATTCAGAACTTATTAGTTGCCTATAAAGAACGTTATGACAAAGATAACTTTATTAAGAATCTTTTGCTTGATAACCTCCTTTTGGTTGATATTTTTAACCGTGCGAAGAAACTTCATATCGAGATGAACGCACGCCGAGTTGTTTATATTGTAGAGACAAGTAAGGAAAAAGATAATGGTGCCTTAGAGACTGTACGCAGCATGTTTGCCGGTGGCAACAAGGATTTCATCACGGCAGTGGATGAGAAAAACATCATTATTGTAAAAGAAATTAAGGACAAAGATACTTACGAGGATTTGGAGAAAACCGCACAGGTTATCGTAGATATGTTAAATACTGAGGCAATGGCACGTGTACGTGTGGCGTTTGGAACGATTATCAAGGATATCAAGGAAGTTTCAAGATCCTATAAAGAAGCGAAGATGGCACTGGATGTTGGAAAGATCTTTTACAGTGACAAAAAGGTAATGGCGTATAGTAATCTGGGAATTGGACGGCTGATTTACCAGCTTCCGCTGCCACTTTGCAAAATGTTTATTAAAGAAATTTTCGATGACAACACACCGGATAATTTCGACGAAGAAACCTTGACGACAATTAACAAGTTCTTTGAAAATAACTTAAATGTTTCGGAGACATCGAGACAGCTTTACATCCATCGAAATACGCTTGTTTATCGTTTGGATAAATTGCAAAAGAGCACCGGACTTGATTTGCGTGTGTTTGAGGATGCGATTACATTCCGCATTGCGTTGATGGTTGTGAAGTATATGAACTATTTGGAGACCATTGAGTATTAATTGACGAGAGAGGTTTTGTATCATGGAAACAAAGAAAAAGGTGATACCTATTATTGCAATGGATCATATCAGTAAGCAGTATTCTACAGGTGTGGAAGCGCTAAGTGATGTATCCATTCGCATTCATAAAGGCGAATTTGTATTCGTAGTTGGTAAAAGTGGATCTGGCAAGTCCACTTTTATTAAATTGCTTTTAAAAGAGTTAAATCCGACCGAAGGCCGTATATTTGTCGGTGGCAGACAGGTGACGAATTTGAAGCGCAAACAGGTTTCGTTATACCGGAGAAAGATTGGTGTGGTATTTCAGGATTTTCGTCTGTTAAAGAATAAGACTGTATTTGAAAATGTTGCCTTTGCACAGGAAATTATCGGCATGACCAAAAGGGATATTGCAAGAAATGTTCCAATTATGTTAGAGATGGTTGGGTTAAAAGGGAAAGAGAAGATGTATCCGCACGAATTATCCGGCGGAGAGCAGCAGCGTGTAGCGATTGCCAGAGCACTGATTAACCAGCCGACCATTTTGCTGGCGGATGAGCCGACGGGAAATCTTGACCCCAAGACAGCATGGGATATTATGATGTTATTGGAGGAAGTAAACAAAATGGGGACAACAGTTGTTGTTGTAACTCATAATAATGATGTCGTGGATGTCATGCAAAAGCGTGTTATAAATTTAGAGGATGGCGTTTTGGTAAGAGATGAAAAGAAAGGTGGTTATCAGGTTGAAGGGGATTAATTTATTTTTTCACAGCATCAAACAAGGACTTGCGAATCTGAGAAAAAACCGTATGTTCACCCTGGCTTCCATGGGAACGATTGCAGCCTGCCTTTTTGTCTTTGGCCTTTTTTATTTTGTACTTAGTAATTTTCAGAATATTCTTCACTCGGCAGAACAGTCAGTGGGAATTTCTGTTTTTTTTGAAGAAAATCTTTCGGAAAAACAGATTGCTGATATTGGACAAAAAATTGAGAAAAGAGATGAAGTGGAGCGGGTAGAATACATCTCTGCTGCACAGGCATGGGAAGATTTTAAACAGGAAAACTTTTCTAAGACACCGGAACTGGCAGAAAGTTTTGGCGACGATAACCCGTTAGCAGATTCCGCATCTTATGCCATTTACTGCAAGGATTTGGAACGACAGTCTACGCTAGTAGAATACTTAAAAACCGTAAAAGGAATCCGACGGATTAAGGAAGCGGATGAAATTGAAGAAGGCTTTTCGAGTGTTAATAAATTAGTAGGTGGTGTGTCGCTGGTGCTGATTGTTGTGCTTTTACTTGTATCCGTATTTTTGATTCATTCGACAATTGCGACCGGAATTGCCGTAAGGAAACCGGAAATTGCGATTATGCGTCTGATGGGAGCGTCGGACTTTTTTATCTGGGCGCCGTTTATTGTGGAAGGTGTAGTGATTGGCTTGATTGGCTCAATTCTTCCGCTTATTGTGTTAGGAATTTCGTATGGACGGATTCTTAGTTATATAACAACACATTTTTCTCTGTTTTCAGAGGGGCTTGCTTTCCTTACGACAGGAGAAGTTTTTGTGATGTTAGTTCCGATTTCACTGATTTTGGGTGTTGGAATTGGATTCTTTGGCAGTTTTATTACGGTGCGGAGAAATTTGAATATTTAGGAAGTGATAAAGATGAGAAGAAAATGGCTGTTGTGTGGCATATTGTGTGGCGTTGTGTCGCTTTCTGTGTTTGGACAAAACGTAGGTGCCTCAAACTATGACAAGCAGATTAAAGAAACAGAAAAACAGCAGAAAGAATGGGAAAACAAGGCGGATAGTCTGCAAAAGGAAATTGAAGAGATTCAGGCCGATAAAGACGATACCTTAAAATATATTGAGAAGTTAGATAAAAAAACAGCATCTCTGGAAGAAGAATTAGAGAAACTTCATGCACAGGTTACGTCGTCTGAAAAAAAGTTAAAGGTAATTCAGAAGGAATTAGCAAAGGCACAGAAGGAAAAAGAAAAGCAGTATACGACGATGAAGCGGCGCATAAAATATATGTATGAAAATGGAAATCAGGAATATCTTGATATTATATTTGGAGCAAAAAGTATTTCTGATTTGTTGAACCGATCAGAGTATGTTGAAAAAATTTCCGAATATGATAACAAAGTGTTTGCGCATTTTAAGAAGGCAGCACTTACGGTGCAGCAAAAGGAGAAGCAGCGTGAACAGCAGACAAATGAGTTAAAGGAATTAGAAACAAAAACAAGGGAAGAAAAGCAAGCGGTGTCCGAGTTAAAGGCGGATAAAAAAACAGAATTGGATAAGATTGATAAAGCGATGGAAAAATCGCAGGATCAAGTAAGTGAGTACACGAAAAAAGCGCTGGAAGCGGAAAATCAGGTGGAAGCGCTGCTTCAGAAAAAACAGGATGAGATTGACCGTGAAATGGCGGCAGGCGGCGGAAATTCCGGCGGCAGCACAACAGGACTTGGCTGGCCGTTAAAAGGTGGCGCCGGACGTATTTCTTCGGGATTTGGTGGCAGAAAAAGTCCGACTGCAGGTGCCAGCACATATCATAAAGGTGTCGATTTGGCTGCATCTTCGGGAACGCCGATATTAGCAGCCGGCAGCGGAAAAGTAGTGACCGCTACGTATAGTTCGAGTGCCGGAAATTATATTATGATTTCGCATGGCAACCGTTTGTATACGGTATATATGCACTGTTCCAGACTTGCAGTGAGTGCCGGAAAACAGGTAACAAAAGGACAAGTAATCGGGTATGTTGGCTCGACCGGTATATCGACCGGAGCACATCTCCATTTTGGTGTTACGAAAAATGGAAGTTATGTGAACCCGTTAAATTATATTTCGAGATAATGGAGGATAGTGAAAGATGAGGAAAAGACGAGGCAGTGGTTTTTTTGCCGGAATATTTGTTGGCGTATTGTTTTCTATGACATTTTTTCTTGTCATGTATTTTTTAGATATACAGATTCTGCCGGCGTCCTCTCTTGCGTCGGATATTAGAAACCGTGCAGAAATTGTGGAATCGTACATTGACAGCTATTACTGGAAGGACGATGTATCGGATCAAACAATTTCGGAATATGCCGCAAAAGGAATGGTAGCGGCACTTGGCGATAAGTATTCAGCGTATTTTACCAGTGAAGAATTAAAAAGCAGTATGGAAGATGTAGAAGGAGATTACGAGGGAATCGGTGCAAGTGTGCGCTACGATGAAAAAACAAAAAACAAGACGATTCAGGAAGTGCAGAAAGGCAGACCGGCACAGAAAGCCGGATTAAAAGCCGGAGATATTCTGCTTTCTGTAAATGGCGAGGACGTAACAAAATTGTCATTAAATGATACCATTCAGAAGATTAAAGGAAAAGAAGGAAAAAAATCAGAACTCGTTGTTTTGCGGGAAGAAAATGGAGAAAAGACAAAGAAGAAAATTACGGTGACCTGTGAAAAGATTGTTAATCAGACGGTTACACATCGGATGTTGTCCGGGAAAACCGGTTATATTGCCATTACTTCTTTTACAAAGGAAACGGTAAAACAATATGAGAATGCGCTTTCTGACTTAGAGAAGAAGGGACAGAAGGGATTGATTGTAGATTTGCGTAACAATGGCGGTGGTTCGCTGACGGCGGTTGTGGATATTCTTGACCGGATGCTTCCAAAAGGAAAACTGATTACGGAAAAAAACAAAGTAAATGGCGATAAAGTATATACCTCAACCGATGAAAAGCATTTTGATAAGCCGGTGGCAGTTTTGATTAATGGGGGAAGTGCCAGTGCTTCGGAAGTTTTTGCCGGCTGTATGCAAGACCGGAAAGCGGCTTCGTTAGTCGGTGTGAAAAGTTTTGGGAAAGGAATTGTACAGACTATTTTTTCTCTGGAAAAATCGTGTGGTGGCGGAATTAAACTGACAACCGGGGAATATTTGCTGCCAAGCGGCAGATGTATTCAGGGCAAAGGGTTGACTCCGGATGTGGAAGCAAAGAATCCTTCTGATTTGAAGCAATTCGGTGGAAAAGACGATTACCAGCTGCAAAAAGCAGTGGAAGTGATAAATGAAAAAACAGCTGATTGAGTAAAAGACACAAAAATTTCACATTTTGTGTCTCTCCTAGAGTTGCGTTAGCGAATCAAACGGTGTTATACTCGACTAATAGTCATTTTAGAAAAAGGGAGGAACTTTCAGATGTTATCAAAGTTCAGTGTTCGCAAACCATTTACCGTATTGGTTGCGGTTGTTATATGTCTGGTACTCGGATTTTTGTCATTTCAAAATATGAGTACGGATTTTCTGCCAAATATGGAATTTCCGTATGCACTTGTTATGACTACATATCCGGGAGCAAGTCCGGAAGAAGTAGAAAAGGCTGTTTCCGAACCGGTGGAGCAGGCGATGGAGCGTATCAACAACGTCAAAGAATTGCAATCCATTTCCATCCAGAATATGTCAATGGTTGTTATGTCATTTAATGATGGGACGGACATGGGTTCTACAGTTGTAGATATGAGAGAAAGCCTTGATATGGTGACATCGCAGTTTGATGATTCCATCGGAAGTCCGACAATTATGAAAATGAATCCGGACATGATGCCGATTATGGTGGCGGCACTGGATTATGATAAATTAGACAGTGCGGAAGTCACGAAAAAGGCGGAAAAGGAAATTATTCCGGAATTGGAGAGTGTGGAGGGAGTTGCCTCTGTCAATGAATCCGGTTCTATTGAGAAAAAGATTCAGGTCATTATTCAGCAGGATAAGATTGACAAGATGAATGAGCTTGTGCAAAAGGCGATTGAAGGAAAATTAAGTGATGCACAGGATAAGATTGATGAAGGAAAGAAGAAACTGGAAAATGGCAAAAACAAATTAAAGAATGGAAAAGAGACCGCCGCCGATAAGATGGCGAAGGGAGAGACGAAACTTAGTCAGGCATCGGATAAAATTAAGGATGGCCTGAAAGTTATTAATGAAAATATTACGAATATTAAAAAGCAGCAGGCAACGCTTAAAAAGAGTGAAAAACAGTTAAATACGGGGCTTGCCTCGCTCGCTGCCAATAAAACAAAACTGACAAATACAATTAAGACACTGACGGCGACGCAGACGCAGCTTACGACACTGAACACGACGCTTGAAAAGCTCAAAGTTCAGGAGACATCTCTGAAAACGCAGCTTGAGAATGTCGGTGGGAATTCACAGGAACTGAGTACTTCTTTAGCGTCGGTTCAGGCACAGTTACAGGTTGTCCGTGGCAAATTGAAGGATGCCGGCATTACGGAAGAAATGCTTCCATCCAAAGTAAACGAAGTGAATACGGCACTTACTTCAGCAAACAGCGGACTTAAGCAGGTGGAAACCCAAGAGAAAACGCTGGCAAAGAATAAAGCCAAAATTACAGCGGCAAAGAAAAAAATCAATGCCGGTCTGAAAAAACTAAATGCAACAAAGAAGAAATTAGAGAAAGGTCAGATTTCGACAACGGAAGCGACCGAACAGCTAAATAAACAGAAAATTCTTTCCAGTATCCAGTTAAGTGTTTCGGAAGCACAGATGGATAATGGAAAAAATAAGTTAGATGAAGCAGATAAACAGTTAAAGGATTCGAAAAAAACGACAAAAAGTAATGCGAACCTGAAAAAAATTATTACAAAGGAAATGGTTGAAAATGTATTAAAAGCGCAGAACTTTGATATGCCGTCCGGTTATATTACCGAAGGAGATGCTTCTTACCTTGTACGTGTAGGTGATAAGATTCAATCCGAGAAAGAAATCAAAAACCTCGTTGTCTGCGATATGGATTTGGATGGTTTAGACCCGATTAAACTTTCAGATGTGGCAGATATTGCTGTTACGGATAACTCGGATGATGTGTATACCGTAGTAAACGGCAACCCGGCGGTACTTGTTACGTTACAGAAACAGTCCGGATTTTCAACCGGAGACGTAACGAGTGCACTGACGGATCGTTTTGACCAGTTGCAGAAAGACAATCAGGGACTGCATGTTTCTGTTTTGATGAATCAGGGGGTATACATTGACCTTGTAGTGGATGCTGTAGTGCAAAATCTTTTGCTTGGTGGGTTGCTTGCTATTTTGATTCTGCTGTTTTTCCTGCGCGACTGGCGGCCAACCTTTATCGTTGCCTGCTCGATTCCGCTCAGCGTAATTGCAGCAGTTGTAGCGATGTACTTTAGCGGTGTAACACTGAATATTATTTCCTTATCCGGTTTGGCACTTGGTGTTGGTATGCTTGTGGATAACTCGGTTGTCGTAATTGAAAACGTTTTCCGTCTTAAGCAGCATGGAATTTCAACCAAGCGTGCAGCAATTGAGGGAGCAAGCCAGGTGGCAGGAGCTATCGTGGCATCTACACTGACAACGGTTTGTGTGTTCGCACCGATTATTTTTACAGAAGGTGTGACAAAGCAGTTATTCGTCGACTTGGCGCTTACCCTTGCTTACACACTGGGAGCAAGTCTTCTTGTAGCACTTACCTTAGTTCCGGCAATGTCGGCCGGATTAATTAAGAGAAAGCCAAAGAAAGAGTCAAAGATTATTGCGGCAGTTCAGCGTGCGTATGGCAGGGCAATTCAATGGGTGCTGCGGTTTAAGTGGCTTGTTTTGGCTGGCTCGGTTGTTCTCCTTGTATTGTTTGCGGCATTGGCGGCCGGCAGAGGATTTTCCATGATGCCGGATATGGAAAGTACGCAGATGATGGCTACGCTTACGATGGATAATGGAACAAAACTGGCGGATACGAAAAAAGCATCCAATCAAGTGGTTGAAAAAATCCGTGAGATTTCGGATGTTGAATCAGTTGGTGCCTATACAGGAACGGGTTCATCCATGTCGATGCTTACCGGTTCCGGCGGTGAAAATACCGTAACTATGTATATCATTTTGAAGGACGATAGGCAGTTAAGCAATGAAGAAATCACAAAACTGATTACGGAAAAAACGAAAAATATTGAGGGGAAAGTAGAAGTAAATGCTTCTGCGATGGATATGAGTGCCCTGATGGGCGATGGTGTCACCATCAATATTAAAGGAAAAGATTTGGATAAATTGCAGACGATTTCGGAAGATATGATGAAGAAACTTGAAAAAGTAGATGGTCTTGATAACATTACGAATGGTCTGGAAGATGCCGGTAAAGAGTACCGCATTACTGTGGATAAAGCGAAAGCAATGCGTTATTCACTTACGGTGGCTCAGGTTTATCAGCAGATTTATGCAAAAGTAAAAGAGGCTTCTTCGTCGTCTACGGTATCGAATGATACCGATGATTTAGGTGTTTATGTCAACTCGGCGGAGGATGAGGACTTGACAAGAAATGATGTCAAAAATCTGAAAATTGATTACACCGATTCGATGACTCAGAAGACAAAAAAGGTTTCTCTTAGTAAGATTGCTGATTTTAGCACTGCGGATTCGCCAAAATCGATTTATCGCAAAGGGCAGACCAGATATATTGCTGTAAAAGCGGATATCAAGGATGGTTATGTGGTAAGCGACGTTTCGAGAGAGGTTGAAAAAATCGTAAACCAGACAAAGAAACCGGCCGGTTATGAAATGGAATTAGATGGTGAAAATGAAGCAACCACAGAAGCAATGGGACAGGTGCTTTTGATGATGGCGCTTGGTGTGCTTTTGATGTATTTGATTATGGTGGCACAGTTCCAGTCATTGTTATCACCATTTATCATTTTGTTCACGATTCCACTTGCCTTTACGGGAGGTTTCCTTGGACTGTGGGTTTCGGGAAGTGATATCAGTGTCATTGCTATGATTGGATTTGTAATGCTTTCCGGTATTATTGTAAACAATGGTATTGTGCTCGTGGATTATATCAATCAGTTACGCCGAAGCGGTGTCGAGAAACGACAGGCAATTGAGGAAGCAGGTGTAACGAGACTTCGTCCGATTCTCATGACAGCATTGACGACGGTACTTGGTTTGATTCCAATGGTTGCCGGTAGCAGTATGGGAACGGATATGACAAGACCGATGGCAATTGTTACGATTGGCGGTCTGGTATATGGTACGCTGCTTACGCTGTTTGTTGTACCATGTATTTATGATTTGTTAAACCGCAAAAAAGATATGAGAGAAAAAACAGTAGATGAAGAATCTATGATAGAAGAAGCAATGGACGAAAAAGAATAAGAGTAGATTGGAGGAAGGATTATGAATGCACCGATTGGCGTGTTTGATTCGGGAATTGGCGGATTGACGGTAGCAAAAGAAATTATGCGGCAGATTCCGGGGGAAAGTCTTGTTTATTTTGGAGATACAGCCCGTGTGCCATATGGTTCCAAATCAAAAAATACAGTTTGTAAATACAGCAAGCAGATTGCTAAATTTCTCCTGACACAGGATGTTAAAGCAATTGTAATTGCCTGCAATACAGCCAGTGCGCTTGCCAGAGAGGAACTTGAAGATATGGTGGATGTGCCGGTGATTGACGTGGTACAGCCGGGAGCGAGAATGGCGGCGGCATCGACTAAGAATAACAAAATTGGTGTGATTGGAACCCAGAGTACAATAAAAAGTGGAATTTATGAGAGCTATCTTCACAAAATAAATCCGGAATTGACGGTAGTGAGTAAAGCGTGTCCGCTATTTGTACCTCTTGTTGAGGAGGGGTTGTTTGAAGACCGTATTACGGAAGATGTTGTTTCCAGATATCTGCATGATATGAAAGAGTATGAGATTGATGCGCTTGTTTTGGGATGTACCCATTATCCGCTTTTGCGCGGTGTGATTGGGCGTGAAATGGGTGAGTCGGTAAAACTGGTGAACCCTGCTTATGAAACGGCAAAATCGTTAAAGGATTTGTTAAAGGAAAAAGATTTACTGAATGTATCCGGTGAGAAACCGGAGCACAAATTTTTTGTCAGTGATGGCGTGGATCAGTTCCGCTCCTTTGCCAATTCCATTCTGCCATATCAGGTGGAAAATACAACGGTGATAGATATTGAATCTTATTAGTTAATAACGCATACATTTTAGAGAAAGAAAAATGTGAGGCGTTAGATGAAGCGAAGGATTTTTTTGAAAAAGTTTTTGGCTTGCATGGTTTTATTTTTCTGGACGCCATTTTTATGTGGACTGTTATTTTGGAAAATGGAAGTGAAAAAGACTCCGAAATGGGAGCAAAACACAGAAAATATCCGGGATTTTCAGGTGGTACCAAAACGGCTTGCCGGATTTAAAACATGGGGAAAAGACGAATATGAAGAATTCGCAAAGGACTTTTTATATGCGGACGGTAAACTGGAAAAGACAAGCAAATCACTTCCGTCTTTATCGTGGTACCGCATCCTTTTGGAAAGAGAAACATGGGAGCCCTATGCTGTTTACTATCAAAAACTTCTTTCCGGGATAAAATGTTTTCCGGTTGTCTCAGATAAGAAAGAAAAAGAGGGGATTTCTTTTGAGGATTCATGGGGGATGTCCCGCAGTTATGGGGGAAAACGGCTCCATGAGGGGACGGATTTAATGCCACCGAAAAATCAAAGAGATACGTTTGCTGTTGTAAGTGTCTGTGATGGTGTTGTGGAAAAAATCGGATGGCTGGAATTAGGCGGCTACCGCATTGGAATTCGCAGTAAAACGGGCACTTATTTTTATTATGCTCATCTTTCTTCCTATGCGGAGGGGATGAAACAGGGAAAGACTGTGAAAGCGGGCGAGCTGTTAGGTTATATGGGAGACAGCGGTTACGGAAAAGAGGGAACGGTTGGAAAGTTCCCGGTTCATCTGCATTTTGGAATTTACTTTACGATGGGAGACAAAGAATTCAGTGTGAACCCGTATCCAATTCTAAAGGCGATGGAAAAGCCTCTTTCCACCGCACGGTTTTTGTGATAAACTTAATTTGTGTGTAAAAAGCATGATTTGAGAAAGGAAAGAAAATGATGTACGAAAAATGTACCTTGGGATATCTTACGAAACGTAAGAAAGCAGAAATTTTATGGATTGTATTTTTTGTAGTGCTTGGCGTTGCTATTTTTTTAACCGGATATTTGTGGAGTGGTGTGCGTGCAAATATTTTTACTGTAATGGCAGTGTTACTCGTGCTTCCGGCGGCGAAACATCTGGTTGCGCTGATTGCGATGTTTCGTAAAAAAGGAGTTACGAAAGAGCGGTATGATAAAGTAAAAACGGCAGCAGGACAAGCGGTTTTGTATACCGATTATGTATTTACCTCGACGGAAAAAATTATGCATTTAGACTTTTTGCTTGTGAAAAATGGTAATGTTCTTGGCGTGATTGCGAAGTCCAAACAGGATGTGCCGTATTTGAAACAATATTTGACGGATGTTGTGAAAAAGACGGCACCGTCGTATCATGTGCGCTTGTTTGAGTCGGATGAAAAACTGATTTCACACCTGCAGCGCTTAACGCAGGAAGAAGCGTCAGAAAATTCGGAAAAAACACTGGTGGATTATTTACATTCACTTGCGATGTAGTGGAGAAGACGATGAGAGAGGTGACGATTGGAGCAAAGGAAAGCGGACAGCGTTTTTCTAAGTTTCTGGAAAAGTATTTCAAAGAGGCGCAGACAAGTTTTTTGTATAAAATGCTGCGAAAGAAAAATATCAAGCTAAATGACAAAAAGGCAACGGGCAGTGAAATGCTGCAAACGGGCGATAAAGTAACTGTGTATTTTTCAGATGAGACCTTTGAGAAATTTCGCGGAGAGACTAAAAAAGTGATTTATCCGGTAATAGATTTGGATATTGTTTATGAAGATGAGGATGTCCTGATTGTGAATAAGCCTGCCGGTATGTTGTCTCAAAAGGCGAAGCCTCAGGATGTTACACTTGTAGAATATATACTTGGTTATTTACAGAAAAAAGGTGAGTGGTCACCGAAAGACAGCCTGAAACCGGGGATTTGCAACCGGCTTGACAGGAATACAAGTGGTCTTGTGATTGCCGGGAAAAGCCTTCGGGGCCTGCAAAAAATGTCGGAGCTTTTAAAAGACCGAACGATGGATAAGTACTATCTTACAATTGTGGAAGGTGTTATGAAAGAACCTTCGGTTGTCCGCGGATACTTAAAAAAGGATGAACAGACAAACCGGGTTCAGATTTTTTCGGAAGACGGAGAAGACCGCGTGTGGATTGAGACTGGGTATGAGCCGTTACGGACCAATGGCACAGTAACACTTTTGAAAGTGAAGCTGGTGACGGGCAAGACGCATCAGATTCGCGGACATCTGGCATCTTTGGGACATCCGCTATTGGGGGATGTAAAATATGGTGCAGCAAAGAGAGCGGATACGAAGCATTATTTTTTGCATGCGAAAACATTGTGTTTTCCTGAAAATATGGGAGAACTTAAAAATCTTTCAGGCAGGGTAGTAACGGCAAAAGAGCCGGATTACTTTGCGAAAATGATAAATAAACAATTTGGAAAGTGAGGAAAAAATATGAAACGTGCAGTGATTTTATTTGCAGAAGGATATGAAACCGTGGAGGCGCTTTTAGTCGTTGATTTACTGCGCCGGGGCGGTGTGGAAGTGACGATGGCTTCAATTACAGAAGATGAATTTGTGAGAAGTTCACATGGCGTAAATGTTGAAATGGACGCTGTTTTAGGAGAAGTGGATGTACTTGATTATGACGCCATCATTCTTCCGGGAGGAATGCCGGGAACCATTAATTTGGGTGAAAGCGATGCAGTCAGAAAGGCAATTCTTGCTATGAATGATGCCGGAAAAATTGTTGCAGCCGTGTGTGCGGCACCTGGAGTTCTTGGTAAATATGGTTTGCTAGAAGGAAAGACGGCATGCAGTTTCCCACAACATGAAAAGAATTTGATTGGTGCAACGGTAGTTCGTGAGCCGGTCATATTGTGACAAGCCGTGGTCTTGGAACAACGATGGATTTTGGCTTAAAATTATTGGAGCTGCTTGAGGGAAAAGAAAAGTCAGACGAAATTGCACATAAAACTGTGTACCGGGAGAAAAATTAATGGCAACCTGGAATTCAAGAGGGCTCCGCGGTTCTTTTTTGGAAGAACTTGTAAATATGACAAATGACAAATACCGCTCGCAGAAACTGGCACTTGTACAGAAGGTGCCAACGCCGATTAAACCGATTACGATAGACCAGACAACAAGACATATTACGCTTGCTTACTTTGAACAGAAAAGTACGGTGGATTACATCGGGGTTGTTCAGGGGATTCCGATATGTTTTGATGCGAAGGAATGTGCGACTGATCGGTTTCCGCTTGCGAATGTGCATGAACATCAGATTCGCTTTATGAAAGAGTTTGAGGAGCAGGACGGCATTGCATTTTTATTGATTTATTTCAAAGCAAAAGATACCTTTATGTATCTGCCGTATGCAAAGTTAGATAGATTTTGGAGACGGATGGAAGAGGGCGGAGCAAAGCATTTCAAATATGAAGAATTAGATCCTGCATATGAAATTTCGACCTATTCCGGAACATTTGTCCATTATTTAGAACAGATACAAATGGATTTAGAACAAAGAGACAGCCGCTAAGCAATTTTATCAGCAAAGCGGCTGTCCTCTTTTATTTCGCATTTAGGCTGCGATTATTTCATGCTCTCTTCCTGTTTCTTAATCATCTGACGAACCATCTCGCCACCGATTGATCCAGCTTCACGGGAAGTAAGGTCACCGTTGTAACCATCTTTCAAGTTTACACCAATCTCGTTTGCAACTTCCATTTTGAAACGATCCAGTGCCTCTTTTGCCTCAGGTACCTCTGCTCTGTTAGAAGATTTGCTTGCCATAAGTGTAGTCTCCTTTCAAATTCGCCTGTCATGGGACAGGCGAACACTTGCGTTCTTTTCCTGCCTCACGACCGGTTTGTTTTTTGTTACGTTCCTAGTATATGTACGAAACAGAATAATACACTGGCATCTTCTGTGTGTTTTGTCAAAATATAGCAGTCCTGAAAGAAAGCATATCTTTCACTTTTTTCCTGCCATTCTTTGTGCTATAATTCTAAGTAAATCGGAACCGCCGTCTTCTCTTCCTGCTATTTTGTCGGGAGAGTTGGGCAGTCCCAAACAGCTATCATTTCATAAAACGAAAGGACAGAAACGATTATGGCATG
>ENA-ORTT01001878-ORTT01001878.1-human-gut-metagenome-genome-assembly--contig:-NODE-1878-length-18692-cov-7.482964_pt1 | contig 18692 bp, 18 predicted proteins | sample MGYA00242074_ERZ509197 | MGnify/ENA primary metagenome ERZ509197 (study PRJEB26280, sample SAMEA2338789) | human gut metagenome | biome: human gut; feature: human-associated habitat; material: faeces...
CTCAGTGAGGCAGAGCTGGAAGTAGTAAATAACGTAAAAAGACCGCAGCAGTTGGAAAATGTTGGAGAGTGGTAGTAACTCGGTGTATTCTTATGATGGTGTAAAGCAAGCATCAGAATATTTACAGAGTCAGGGTGTTCCAAGAGTATATAGAAAACAGATATTGGAGTCTTTCAATGTAGAAACAATAAAACTTCAAACTGCTGGAGACAGTACATATGGTTTGAGATTTTATGGCGGAAATGCAAATACAGAGGGAAGATATTTATTTGAAACATTTTCACCTTTAACAAATCGTCAGAATTTAGCTTTACCATATGAGTGGAATAGAATGACGGGGATTCAGCAGTTCCAAGTTAGAAGTGGAACTATAATGATTACAGGAAAGACTGCTGCTCAGAAGAGTTTTGGCAGTCAGTATATTGGTGGTGCCAATCAATGGTAGCCTGTGAAAAGGGAATTAGAATTATTACGTGATTATCTAAAAAATGGATATGAAGATGATTCAAAAAGAGTAGCTGCCTTAATTAGTTAGAAGAAAATAAGTGATCGTAATATTATGGATTGAAAAGGGAGGCATGATAAATATGCTTATGGAAATGTTGGAAAAATTGGATAGTTTAATAGCAGCATTAGCAACAGGTTTGATTACTTTCTTTATTACAAAATATAAATATCATAAGAATATTCCGCTAGATAAATTAGAAATAGCCTATAATAGAATATACTATCCAATTTATTGTATAACAAAAAGTAATATAGATATTCAGAAAAATATAGAGAAATGTAAAGTGTATTTAACTAAATATAGGAAATATGCAGATAAAACTACATTAAGAGTATTTGAAACTTTGGAGGATACTAAATTTAATAATAGGGCATATGGAAAATTTAAAAAAAATATAGACGAAATGAATACGAAGATAAGAAGACGATTAGGATATTTGGATTCAAATATAATTACGACATATAAATATTTAAGTTTATTTGAAAAAAATATGCTAAGAATAGCGCTTGAGCTAATAGTTATATATGTGCTAACTTTTATAGTGAGATATGCAAATGGAAAATGTGCTAAAATTTTTGCATATATAGATTTTTTCTTTGTTTTAGTATTGGCAATAGAGGGGATATGTATGATTGTAATGGGGTTTGTAATTGGATTTAAGGAAGTATTCCTATCAACTAAAATAAAGAAAAAAGATATATCTAAAGAATAGGGGATAGTATTATGGAATACAAGCAAATGAAAATGCGTCCTATTAATAATAAAAGGGAAGCAATTATTTTTTTGAATCAAATGATTGTATTAACAGATAAAAGAATGAATCGTTTAAAAAATGCAATTAATGATGTGGAAAAATTGTTAAAGGAATATGAGGGAAAATATAAAATAAAAACAACTATTTATCAAGCATATGCAGAAAGAATAGAATGTCTTACAATGTATATTTGTAATATATTGGGAGACGAAACGAAAAATGCTGTTTCCTATAGACAATTTAGAAAAATATTAGCTAAAAAGGTAACACAGGGAAACGAAGAATTTACACTCAGACCATTAGAAAAAGAAATAATAGATTTGCTTGATGCTATGAGAGAACAGCGAAATTGGGGGCATCATGTTCCACAATCATTGTTTGCAAGCCAGGAAAACTTTATGGTAAACGAACAAAATGGTGGAAAAAAATTATTTGAAACTTTTTTCTCTTCTGATGAGGTATATATTTCTATATGGGAATATCACGAGATAAGATGGCTTATTAATTTATATGAGTCTTCAAAGATAGCATATGAAAGTTATCGGAAAGTGTTTCAATGTATGAAGAAAGATTATTCTTTGTTAATTGGAAAGAATATGAGAATTAAGAGAATTGAAGAACCTGATGCACGTCCATTTCAATTTAGCAAAATAGCGGAAGAATCTTTGAAAGCAAATTCAAAGCGAAGTTAAGAAGAAGGTGTATTATAGGGCAAGAAATGAAAACATAAGATGTCATCTATATATTATAGTATAGAATCCCCCTTGACATCCATAGTATAATAAGAAGAAAACCAAGGATGAGAGGATGATAATTATGAGGCGTTCCAGACAGATGTCGGAATCAATAGAACTTGGAATCGTGCTGGCGTTGGCTGGAGGATTTATGGATGCATATTCCTATATGTGCAGGGATGAAGTATTTGCTAATGCACAGACAGGAAATATGCTGCTGCTGGGAATCAATCTGTCCGAACGGAACTGGAGTATGGCATTGCGTTATCTGTTTCCGGTGCTGGCATTTGCGGTGGGAATAGCGCTGGCAGATGTAGTACGGGTACATGCAAAAGATAAGAGCCTGTTTCATTGGCGGCAGCTTTCTGTATTATGTGAAGCACTGGTGCTTTTGGTGGTATGTTTTTTTCCGCAGAGCATGAATCTTGCGGCAAATAGCTTAACATCACTGGCATGTGGAATACAGGTGGAGAGCTTCCGGAAGATACATGGCAATGGAATTGCAACGACAATGTGCATTGGAAATTTAAGAAGTGGAACACAGAACTGGTGTGACTATCATTATACGAAGAATAAAGAATCCGCGTTTAAGGGAATGCTGTATTATGGCATTATCCTGATGTTTATAATAGGGGCGATTATTGGAAATGCCTTTGTGAAATTACTGGCAGAGAAAGCAATTCTGATATGTGCAGCCGTGTTGTTCATGGCATTCATTATGATGTTTGTAGACAAAGAAAAAGCTTTGGAGCAGTAGTATTACTGCTTCAAAGCTTTTTTGATTGCGGTAAAGCTTTCTTTACTGATAACATGTTCCATTTTGCATGCATCTTCCGTTGCGATTTCCTTTGGTACACCAAGGCTTTCCAGCCAGGTAGAAAGAAATTCGTGACGTTCGTAAATCATTTCTGCAATCTCACGACCGGAATCGGTAAGATAGATGAAACCGGAATCGGTTACCGTAATATGATTCCTTTCTCTTAAATTCTTCATTGCAATGCTGACACTGGATTTCTTAAAGCCAAGTTCATTGGCAATATCTACAGAACGAACCACAGGAAGCTTTTTGCTCAGCATAAGAATCGTTTCAAGGTAATTTTCTGCTGATTCATTTGTTGCCATATAACAACACCCCCATTAACGTTTTTACTATATTAATACATGAATTTAAGTAAGTATAACATATTAAGCAGAACATATCAAATCATAAAATGAAGCAAAAAAATATTTCTTAATGATAAAATTTTCTCAAAAACGTTCTTGACAACTAATGGTAGTTAGAATATACTAACCAATGAAATGAGAAAAAATTAACAATAGCACAATAGAAAAGAGGAGAACATGATGCCTTTATCTATGGTAAAAGAAGGAGAGCCGAACGTAATTAAGAAGGTCGGCGGTAAAGAAGAAACAAGAAGATTTCTTGAGAACCTTGGCTTTGTTGCTGGTGGTACAGTAACAGTAGTATCCGAGGTAAATGGAAATATGATTGTAAATGTCAAAGAATCCAGAGTAGCAATTGGAAAAGACATGGCAAATAAGATTATGGTGTAACAGCCAGAAGGAGGAAATTATGAAGACATTAAAAGAAGTAGCCTGCGGTCAGACCGTAAAGGTGAAAAAGCTGTCCGGAGAGGGACCGGTAAAGAGACGTATCATGGACATGGGTATTACCAAGGGCGTGGACGTTTATGTAAGAAAGGTTGCTCCACTCGGTGATCCGGTAGAGGTGACAGTTCGTGGCTATGAGCTTTCTCTTCGTAAAGCAGATGCAGAAATGATTGAAGTAGAGTAATTTTTTTTGCATATAGGTTAGTAAATGCTAACATAAGGAATGCTAAGCTAACATTGAAACAGTCCGACTAACAAAAGAAATATCGGACTAACAGCATAGAAAGGCTCTATGCAGGAAATTTAAAAATGATAAAAGAAAGAAGAAAAGAGGAGTAAAAAAGATGGCGATTAAAATTGCATTAGCAGGAAATCCCAACAGTGGAAAAACCACATTATTTAATGCTCTGACAGGTTCTAACCAGTTCGTAGGTAACTGGCCAGGTGTAACTGTAGAGAAAAAAGAAGGAAAGTTAAAAGGTCATAAGGATGTAACAATCATGGACTTACCAGGTATCTATTCCTTATCACCATATACACTGGAAGAAGTTGTTGCAAGAAATTACCTGATTAACGAACGTCCGGATGCAATCTTAAATATTGTAGATGGAACAAATATTGAAAGAAACCTTTATCTTTCTACACAGTTAATGGAACTGGGAATTCCGGTTATCATGGCTGTAAACATGATGGACTTGGTAAAGAAATCCGGAGACCAGATACATATCGACAAGCTTTCTAAGAAATTAGGATGCGAAGTAGTTGAAATTTCTGCATTAAAAGGAACCGGAATCATGGCAGCAGCAGAGAAGGCAATCGAAGCTGCAAAACAGAAAGCCGGAGCTCCGGTACATGAATTCTCAGCAGAAGCAGAAGAGATTATCCGCAAGGCAGAAGAAAAATTAGGAAGTGACATTCCGGAAGAACAGAAACGTTTCTTCGCAATCAAACTTCTTGAGAAAGATGATAAGATTGCAGAGCAGATGAAACAGAAAGCAGATGTATCTGCAGAAATCAAAGAAATGGAAGATGCATTTGATGATGATACCGAAAGTATTATCACAAATGAAAGATATGTATATATTTCAAGCATTATTGGTGAGTGTATTACCAAGAATGGCAAGAAAAAACTTTCTACTTCCGATAAGATTGACCGTATCGTAACAAACCGCTGGCTGGCACTGCCAATCTTCGCAGTAGTTATGTGGATTGTATATTATGTATCTGTAACAACAGTAGGTTCCATTTTAACAGACTGGACCAATGATACTCTCTTTGGTGAGTGGATTATCCCGGCAGCACAGAACTTCTTTGAAAATATCGGATGTGCAGACTGGCTGACAGGTCTTATCGTAGATGGTATTATCTCCGGTGTTGGTGCAGTTCTTGGATTCGTACCTCAGATGCTGGTATTATTTATCTTCCTGGCATTCTTAGAGTCCTGTGGATATATGGCCCGTGTTGCATTTATCATGGACCGTATCTTCCGTAAATTCGGTCTTTCCGGAAAATCATTTATCCCGATGTTAATCGGTAGTGGTTGTGGAGTTCCTGGAGTTATGGCATCCAGAACCATTGAAAATGACAGAGACCGTAAGATGACAATCATGACAACAACATTTATCCCATGTGGAGCAAAACTTCCAATTATCGCATTGATCGCAGGTGCATTATTTGATGGAGCTTCATGGGTTGCACCAAGTGCATATTTTGTTGGTATCGCAGCAATCATCTGCTCCGGTATTATCTTAAAGAAAACAAAGATGTTCGCTGGAGATCCGGCACCATTCGTTATGGAGTTACCGGCATATCACTGGCCAACAGTTGGAAATGTATTAAGAAGCATGTGGGAGAGAGGCTGGTCCTTTATTAAGAAGGCTGGTACCATCATCCTCTTATCAACTATCGTAGTCTGGTTCTTAATGAACTTTGGATGGACAGACGGAAGCTTCGGAATGTTAAGCTTCGACGGACTGGAAGGAACCGCTCTGGAAGCAGCTCAGGCAGAATGTATCTTAGCTAAGATTGGTAATGCAGTTGCATGGATTTTCGCACCTCTTGGATGGGGCAACTGGAAGATGACCGTTGCAGCAATTACCGGATTAATTGCAAAAGAGAACGTAGTAGGAACAATCGGACAGTTATTCGGATTTGCAGAAGTTGCAGAAGACGGAGCGGAAATCTGGGGTAACCTTGCAAGCAGCATGACTGCACTTGCAGCATATTCTTACTTAGTATTCAACTTACTGTGTGCACCATGTTTCGCAGCTATGGGTGCAATCAAACGTGAGATGAACAATACAAAATGGTTCTGGTTCGCAATCGGATATCAGTGTATCCTTGCATATGTTGTATCCTTATGTATCTTCCAGATTGGTTCCTTAATTACAGCAGGAACATTTGGTATTGGAACAGTAGTCGCATTCCTTTTAATCATCGGATTCATTTATCTTTTGTTCCGTCCTTATAAGGAAAGCCAGACATTAAATGTAACAGTAAAAGCAAAATAATCCGCCATAACAGAAAGGAGTGATTACGATGGGTACAGTTATTGTTGGAACTGTAGTTGTAGCAGTCGTTGCACTTATAATTCGAAGCATGGTAAAAGACAAAAAGGCAGGAAAATCACTGCAGTGTGGTGTGAACTGCAAGCACTGTGATGGACATTGCCATTAATCTAGATTGGAGGCAGACATGACGCAGACGACACAGACCAGAGACAAGATAATCAAGATGCTGAAAGACCGGGGATGCCGGATGACCAAGCAGCGTCGTATTCTTTTGGATATTATCTTAGAAGATAACTGCTCCAGTTGTAAGGAAATTTATTACAGAGCGTCCAAGAAGGACAAAAGCATTGGAACAGCAACGGTATACCGTATGCTCAATGCATTGGAAGAGATTGGCGCAGTTACAAGAAAAAATATAATCGTAGTAAATCTGGATGACAAGGCAGAAGAAGCATAGCCCTCATATCCGAAAAAATTTAAACAATGTAGACAATGTAGAAGAAAAGCCCGGAGCAATCCGGGCTTTTCATGTTGAACTTTTACATAAACTGCGCCATCATATCACTGGAATAGACCACACTGAGAAGAACCACAGCAATGGCAGAAAGGATAATTCCTATGATGGAAGTAATCATTCCGGCAGTAGCCATAGAGTTATTATATGGCTTGGCTTTCTTGGAAAGAATTGCTGCAAAAATGCCCACAATACCAAGCCCAATCAGATAGCCGATGCAGGAAAGTACCAGACTGATGATGCCAAGAACAAGAGATACAATGGAAAGCATCTTAGCTTCGTGTTCATCATCATAAATCGGAACATTATTATAGAGCATCTCTAAACGGATACGTCTGGATTTACGCAGCATGACAAACATTGGAATTGCCAGCATGATAAATGACAGGGAATTAATTGCGGAGAAAGTATTGATCTGGGACACAATATTTCCGGCATCGAAAATTCCGGTGGAAAGCAGGCTGGCAAAATCAACAAGGGCATGGAAAATGACCAGCATCCAGAAATTGCGGGTAGATGCATATATCGTACAGAATAAAATACCCATCAGAGCAGCAGAGATAACCTGAATCAGCGCACTTGTAAATTTCACTCCGGAAAGGATATTTACAAAATGCATCAGACCAAAGAGGACGCCGCCTAAAACAATGGCACTGGTAATGCCTTTTCTTGTTTTTGGAAAACTGTTCAGTAACAGATTAAAAATGACACCTCGGAAGACCAGTTCTTCTACCAGTCCAACCAGAAAAATAGCAACTATATAGAATATAATTTCCAAAGCAGGTCTTACATTTCCCACTTTTGACATACCGCAAAGATAAATCTGTGCAATAAGGCTGAACAGACAGTAAACCACAAAGAAACCGCCGGTATATAAACTTCTGAGCCAGCCGGCAACATTTTCCGTAAAGATGCGGGTATAACCAATCACAAAGGTTATAATCAGGAAAACAATCAGAATGATAAATTCTGCGATTGCCTGAAGCAGGTAGTCGTTTTGTTCATTTAATCCCGGAATTTTTCCTAAAACAAAGCCAAGTCCCAACAATAACCCGGTAAAAAGAATAACCGCTACAATAGACAGCACAATTCCAACGGGTGCTGACAGATTTTTAAATTTTTCTTTCATTGTAAAATACCTCTCCTTAGTAAATGAATCAAATATGCGTCCATTATAGCATATATTTCCGGAAGTACATAATGAAATGTAAAAGTTATATAATTCGCTTTTGTGAAAATTATACAAATATGATGAGATGTTTTATACAAAATGCTTATTGACAGAAAAAGGTAAAATGATTAAGCTATTAAGTGGTTGTTGAAGAAACAGCGGGAGTATGAGCTATGAAAATAATATTTATCTTATTTTAGAGTAAGAAAGTTCATATATGTCGGAATTCTCCGGCAGATATCCCAAACAATTTATAAAACAATTTAATATAGGACAATGAGAGAAAGTATTTATTTGTCTGTTTCTGGAAGGACTGAAGGATGAATACATATATTACAGCTTACGGAACTGATATTGGAACGAAGAAAAAGGTCAATCAGGACAGCTTATGCGTGAAGATAGCAGTGGTAAAGGATAAGACAGTCTGCATGGCAGTGCTGTGTGATGGCATGGGAGGCTTAAGCAAGGGAGAACTTGCCAGTGCAACTGTAGTGCAGGGGTTTTCTGACTGGTTTATGAAAACATTGCCATATACAGACGGGAAGGTATCTTTGATAAAAGAACAGTGGGAAAATCTGATTGTAAATTTGAATGGAAAAATATGGAATTACGGGAAAAAACATGAGGTAGAATTGGGGACAACCCTGACCGTAATTCTGTTAATTGATTATAAACAGTATATAATTGCGCAGGTGGGAGATTCCCGGACATACAGAATAGATTCGGCACTTGTGCAGCTGACAGAGGATCAGTCCTTTGTGGCAAGAGAGATAAAACGAGGAAACATGACAGAAGAGGAAGCATTAACAGACCCACGGAGAAATGTGCTGTTACAGTGTATCGGAGCATCGCAAAATGTGAAGCCGGATTTTGTGGAAGGCAAAGTGGAAAATGAAAGCAGCTTCTTATTATGCTCAGATGGTTTTTGGCATAAGATAACGGAACTAGAAATATATCAGGCACTGAGTAATTCGAAATGGAATTCTAAAGGTCAGATAGAAGAAAAACTTCATCAGTTAATTCAATTAAATATGAAGCGTGGAGAAACGGATAATATCACGGTTATTTATATAGGTAAAAGTACAGAAGATTAAAGAGGAAAAATTATTGTGGCAATAATAGGTACATTGATTGAGGGGAAGTATGAAATATTAAAGCTGATTGGAAAAGGCGGTATGTCAGAGGTTTATCTTGCAATGGATAAGAATCTGAATAAGCAATGGGCGGTAAAAGAAATTAAAAAACGAGCACGGGATAAGAATAATGAAGTAGTCGTACAGTCAGCCATTGCGGAAGCTAATATGATGAAAAAACTGGATCATCCCTGTCTGCCTAGAATTGTAGATATCATAGATAAAGAGGATGTTATCTATGTTGTAATGGACTATATAGAAGGTGAACCACTGAATAAGGTGCTGGAGAGAGATGGTGCTCAGCCACAGGAAACTGTAATTGAGTGGGCAGAAGAATTGTGCGGAGTATTGGATTACTTACATATGCAGAATCCGCCAATTATATATAGAGACATGAAACCGGCAAATATCATGCTGCAGCCAAACGGAAATATAAAGCTGATTGATTTTGGGATTGCAAGAGAATATAAGGAACACAATCTGGAGGATACCGTCAGCCTTGGAACAAAAGGATATGCAGCTCCGGAGCAGTTCGGAGGAAAGGGACAGACAGACCAGAGAACCGACATTTATTGTCTGGGAGTGACATTGTATCATCTGGTGACCGGAAAGAATCCCTGTGAGCCGCCTTATGAGATTTATCCGATTCGTTATTGGAATCCGAATCTGTCATCAGGACTGGAAAGTATTATTTTAAAATGTACCAGAATTAACCCGGAAGAAAGATATCAGTCATGTGCAGAACTTCTATATGCAATTTTGCATTATGAGGAAGCGGATGAGACATATCAGAAGAAGCAGAAGAAAAAGTTATATACATTCTATGGAATGCTGCTGGCTGCAGTAGTGAGTCTGGGAATTGGCATTTCCGGGCAGCTTCTACAAAGACATGTAAAAAATAATGATTACGATAATTTGCTGTTACAGGCAGAAAAATCAGCAACAGATGAAGAAAAAATAGAAATATATTTAGAAGCGGTTGATATCAAACCGACAGATACAAAGGCCTATTTAGGTCTTATTGCTGCGTTTAAAGATGATGCGGTTTTTACGGTAGAAGAAGAGAATGAATTTAAAAAGAAAATCAATAATAATTTGAGCGGACTTCGGGAACAGGATGATTATGCAGATTTAGCCTATGAAATAGGAAGATTGTACTGGTATTACTATGATTATGGGAAAACAGATACCAGTGATAACCAGATAACAAGAATAAAGAGCTCTGTTCAATGGTTTTCAGATGCGTATGATTATGGAAGCGAAGAATCGGATTATCATCTGATTACACAGGTATATAAAGAAATCGGTCAATTTACAGGAGATGTGACATTGAATGTTGAGGAAGCATCAGATAAGGGAACCTATGCACCGTACTTTCAGAATTTGGAAGATTTACTGGAGATTGTAGATGGTGAAGACAGCGAGATTGTAAATCTTGAAGTATACAAACTGTGTTTGAATTCAATCGAAAATTATGCCAGAAAGTTTAAATCAGATGGAATCGAAGAGAGCCGGATACAAGCGTTTTATCAGGATGTCCTTGACAGAACCGATGCCGTGGATACAACAACGGATAAGACTGATGAAATCAAGCAGCAGATATTAGAACGTAAAGATGCGGCGCAGGATGCAATAAAAAATGCATATAGTGAACAATAGGAGCATGAATACAATGATATATCAGATTATTTCATGGATAGGATTTGGACTGGCAGCGATTTTTTTACTGATTGCAATTATTTTGTTTTTCAGTTTTGACATTATTTCTCTGCATGGTGAAGTAAGTGGAAAAACAGCAGCAAAGCAGATGAAAGAAATTCGTGAGCAGAATCGGAAGGAAGCAAACAGAAGAAGAGTGCCGATAAAAAATGAATATCCGGTAAAAGAGGAAGCGGTATCTAGAACAATTCCGGCAGCAGAGGATGAGAAAACAACAGTACTGGAAGATGAGACAACTCTGTTGGAAGAAGGTACAGTATTGCTGAGTAACGAAGAACAGAATATATCGGAGAATGATGGACTGATTTTGTTAGAGGATGTTATGGAAATTCATACGAATGAGACAATATAAGTAAATGAAAAACTTATAGGAAAGAGAATGAAAGAGGGAAGACTTATGAAGAAATGGAAGCAGATATTAGCATTGACACTTGCGGTTGTAGTCACATTGAGTGTAGTACCGGTGGGAGATGCAAGAGCAGCAGTGGAAGAACCGACAGAGTATGCAATTGTAGGTGAGATTATAAATGCAGATGGGGCTGAAATTACAGTAAAGGAAATATCTAAGGATGGCACAGAGAATGTTGAACTGCCATGGGAAGAGTTAGAGGAAGATACACAGAACAGTGATACAGAGAAGGATACAAAGATTTTTTATACCGATGAACTGGAAGCTGGAAAGGATTATTTGATTGAGGTACAGCCGAAGGAAGATTATAAAATTGTTTTAGATGAAGAAAATGATTTTGAAGAAAAAGGGGAAGGATATCAGTATGCTTTTTCCTGCACGGAAGATAATAATTTTTTCAGATTTAAAGCAGAAGCACAGAAAACAACAGGGGAAATGACTTTGAATATAGTTACGGATGGAAAGAGTGATTTTTCCGGTGGAAGCGTAACCGTATATAAAATCAAAGAGGATGGGGAAGAAGAATGTACACCATCTGAGTCGGCACAGGGTGTAAAAAAATATAATGTAAATGCAGAAAATGATTACCGCATAGAGGTTAAACCGGACAGAGATGCCGGATATGAATTTCAAAATAACCAGAAACCGGATGATTATACCTATGATGAAGAAAAAGATATTTATTATAAAACATTTTCCTGCACCACGGAAAAATTATCTTATTCCGAGCAGATTTCTTTTGCACTTAAGAAAGTGAAAATAAAGTTGGAACTTTCAGAAGGCGGCGGAATTCAGATTGGTAATACAGCTTATAACAAATCAGAAGAAATAGACTGCAAATATGGAGATACCTTTGAAAATGTAAAAATTATTCCAAAACCAGGATATATTATAAAATCAGCAACCTGGAATGACGGTGAACTGACGATTTTACAGGATGAAGATACAGTAGGAAAAGTATCTCTTCCGTCATTAAAAGAGGATGCAGCACTGACAGTAAGTTTTGAACAGGCAGAAGTGGAACAGGAAGCGCAATTCCCGGATGATATAGAGATTGTCTTTTCTAATGCGCAGGATGAAAATACCAGAGAAGTATCAGAGGATGGGATAACCTACAGCATCTCAAAAGGACAGACAGTTACGATAAAAAGCAAAAGCGGAAAATCAATTTCTTTTAATAACGAGAAGAAGTCAGTTTTGGGAGCTTTCTGGGTAAGAGATTATGAGCAGAATAAGATACTGGATTCAGAAAAGACTATAAACAATATCTGGGAATTGGAGAGTCCGTGGAATATTTTCGCCAACCAGATAGGCTATGAACTAAAGAAACCGGTTACATTTATTTTTGATACAGTTCCACCGACAGTAACTGTTACAGAGAAAGGAAAAGCAGTAGAGAACGGATATAAAACATGGATTACAGGCAAGGAAGATAATATTGTTATTACCGGAAATGTAACAGATGCAGGAACGGAAGGCTCCAATTATCTTTCGGGAGCAGACCGGGTGGTATGGTCAACAGAACCACTGACAGAAGATAAAATACTGGCAGAGGAAGAACATGTGGCAGCCGTAACAGAGGATGGAACATTTTCCATTCAGATAGATGTGGTGCCGCAGGAAGATACGGAGGTTTATCTCTATGGTGTAGATAAGGCATCCAATGTAAATGTGGACGGGCCGGTAATTAGAGGATATCAGGTGGACAAAAGTGCACCTGTTATTACAGACATTCAGGCACCGTCATTGATTGAAAAGAGAAATGTATATTATACGAGAGATGCAAAAGTCACATTTACAGTAAAGACAGCGGATGAACAATCCGGCGTAAAGTCGATTACCATATATCAGGATGGCGTAGCAAAAGCAACTAAGAATGTGGACAGCAGTAACAGTGCCACATTTACAATAGCACTTTCCGATACGGAAGAAAATAAGATAACAGCATCTGCAATGGATAAGGTTGGAAATACAATGGCACCGGAAAATTATGGCAGCTTCGCAAATGGTGCGAAATTAGTACATGATATTACAGTGCCGGAAATAAAGGCAGACCTTGCACATTTTTATGCGGATACCAATATGGAAGGAGTTACTACATATTACGAGAAGCAGGATGAAACCATAAATTTTTCGATAGAACAGAAAAAATCAGGATTGAATTCAGTAAATGTTACCATCAATGGAACGTCGTTGACAGAAGATAAGAATGGAAAAAGCTTAACAGATGCTAACAGAATCTATAAAGATGTTCAGCAGGAAATGACAACAAAGGATACATTTGCAATTTCCACGTCTCAGGTTTCTGCCGTTGGAGATGGTGATTATGAAATTGTAATTGCGGTAAGTGCAAATGTAGACGAGAAAGATGTCTATACGAAAACAATTCATGTGCATAAAGAAAATCAAGCACCGGTTGTTACGGATTTTCAGGTGATTGGTGCATCAAAGGAAACAGTAAGTGATACCGGAAATTATGGATATTATGCCAATACAGATGTTACTGCGGAAATAACAGTAAGTGATGGAAATACCGGTGCAGGAATCCAAAGTATTTCATATCATCTGACAGATGCGGATGGAACGGAAGAGAAAGAAGTAACGGTAGAATGCAGAAAAAGACCCGGAGAAGATGCTGTTATCAGAATTCCAATTCAGGCTGAATTTAAGGGATACATTTATTTAAAGGCAACGGACAATGTGGGAAATGTGTCTTTGGATTATTATAAATCAGTGGGTATTTTACTGGAACGGTCGGAAGCACATGAAAGCAATCGTAATGTAGTAATAGAGCCGGAGAAGACAGATACAACAGATGGAAAAGGGAATCCATTGTATGCATCTGATACATCAGTTGCAGTAAGTATAGAAGATCCTTATGCTGGAATTCGATCCATAGAATGGTCAGTAAATGCACCATATGATACAGGAAACAACAGAAATGGCATAGTGACAGTTGATAATAACGGAGCAATATCGGATGAAGCATGGAAGATTACAACAGCAGACAGAAATCTGGTTACAGGTGTGAGCGGACAGATTCCGGTATTTCATAACAGCAATGATATTGTTGTAAATGTAAAGGTGACAGACTGTGCAGGAAATGTGACGGAAAAAGCAGTAACTATAAGTATTGATAAAACAGCTCCGGAGATAAGTATATCCTACAATGATATTGCACCGGACAGCATATATACATCGGTATATAAGGATGTAAGAGTTGCAACAGTTACCGTGAGAGAAAGAAATTTTGATGAGAATGATATTGCATGGAATCTTATAAGCACCCATGGCGCAGAGGCACAGATTTCAGGGTGGACAGAATATACAGAGGAAGGAAATCCGGATAACAGTGTGCATATGGCAACGGTAACATTTGCAGTAGATGATGATTACAGATTTTCGATGAGTGGCAGGGACCGGGCAGGAAATAATGCAACAACTTTCCCGGAGCAGACATTTACCATTGACCGGACGAATCCTGTAATTGAAGTGACAATGGATGGGCAGGCAGCCAATGGAAATTATTATGCACAGGATAGAACGGCTACGATTAAAGTAACGGAGCATAATTTTGATGCAGGACGAATTGAAGTGCATGGAACAGCTGCCGATAATGGACAGACAACAGTTTTCCCGGCATTGTCCGGTTGGACAACGGATGGTGATGTGCATATGGCAACCATATCCTTTGCAGTAGATGGAAATTACGCATTTACAGTTGATGCAATGGATGAAGCCGGAAATGCAGCGGTTCAAAGCAGTACATCAGAGTTTGTCATTGATAAGACAGAGCCTGTAATTGAAATCTCCGGTATCGAAAATGATTCTGCGAATAATGACGTAGTCATGCCGGCCGTTCAATTTTCAGATACAAATTATAATGAAGGCGCTGCAACCATAGAATTATCAGGTGCAAATCATGGAATTGTTCATTATGATGGCGCCTTTGCTCAGACAGAAAATGGACAGACCTTTACTTTCTCTGATTTTGCACATGAACAGGATGTAGACGATATTTATACGTTGACCGCAAGAGAAATTGATTTTGCAGGAAATGAGACAGAACAGAGTATTACATTTTCGGTAAACAGATTTGGCTCGGTTTATGTATTGGATGATTCTTTGAAAGAAATAGAAGGTACTTATATTAAGGAACCAATCGATATTGTGCTGACAGAGACAAATGTGGACAGTCTTTCCATGGATACCATTAAAATTACGGTTTCTGCAAATGGAGAGCCGAAAAATCTGGAAGAAGGAACGGATTATACCATTACTTCAGTGGGTGGAAACGGAAGCTGGAGCCAGTATACCTATAAAATAGACAAATCAGTTTTTCTGGGAGACGGTTCCTACCTGATTACGGTTTACTCAGAGGATAATGCCGGTAATATCAACGAGAATATTAATGAATCCAAGCAGGCAGAGATTGGATTTGGCGTGGATGGAACAGCACCGGTGATTGTGCCAATTAATATAGAAGAGGGACAGAGTTACAATACGCAGAATTATGAAGCAACAGTATCGGTTATCGATAATCTGGTATTGCAGGATATTAAGGTTACATTAAACGGACAGACACTTTCCTATACACAGGATGGGGATGATATTAGTTTTTCGATTCCAGAATCCGATAAGCGGCAGACAGTAGCCATAAGTGCAAAGGATGCAGCAGGCAATGAGGTGGACTGTGAGATAGCCGATTTGCTGGTATCAACCAATTCCCTGATAAGGTTATTGAATAATACACCGGCTGTTATCGCTATTGTATGCGGAGTTGCCGTTGTTGGTGTTGGAACCGGAGTATTTGCAGGACTTCGCAGAAAGCGGACAGTTCATATTAAACGTAAAAAATGAAACAGAATAGAGGGATAGATAGTGGCAAAGTATAGCATTTCAGCACACAAGAATTTGATAAAAATAACACAAAAGAGCATGAAAAAGCTTCCGGTAAATGAAAGAGAACTGGCGGTTTTTCAGGAGAATTTATTACCGGGGCTATTCCGTCCTGCAATGGAGGGAAAGCATCGAATTATATATACTGCGCCACAGTCTGTTTCATTGAGCCGCTATATCAGAAAAGGATTAAATGTTCATCGTTTTTACAGTATTGTTGCCCAGGTTGTAGAAATGATAAAGAAGATAGAATTATATAAATTTTATCTGCCTAATCTTGTCCTGGATACAGAAATTATTTTTGTAAAAGAAACAACAGGAGAACTGTTTTTCCTATATGAGCCATTATTAAGCAGAGAGAGCAACATTAATGTATATAATTTTCTGGAAAAAATGGTGAAAGAAATAAAATCAGATGACCTGGAACTGGGAAAGGAATCCAGAGCATTTTTAGACTTTATTGCCGATACTGCAAATTATCGGATAGAAGATATTGAGCAGTATATATTAAAAAGATATCCGCAGATATATCAGGAGATAAAGCGGACAGAGAGTGGGAAAAGCGGATTTATTGCAAGTTCGCAGCTTGCAAATCGGCAGCATTATGCGCCTTCCGCACAAATAGAACCTGCTTATGAACCGGAAACTACAGTTTTAATAGAAGAAGATGGAACCACACTTTTAGATGAGGAGGATGGAACGGTTCTCTTAAATGAAGGAAGTATAGCGGCAGGAATTATCCGGCTGAAAACGGGAGAATATTTTTCGATTCCCGGAACGATATTTTCCATTGGAAAGTCAGCAGAGAATGACTTGGTATTGAGTGACAATAAAGCAATCAGCCGGAAACATGCAGTTATCTATAAACAAAATGGAAACTTTGTAATAGTAGATCAGAGGTCTACCAATCACAGCTTCTTAAAAGGAGAAATGTTAGAACCGGATTGCGAAGTGGAACTGTGTGACGGAGATATCATACGGCTTGCAGATGAAGAATTTGAATTTAAGTTAGAAGATTAGGAAAGGCAAGAAAGAATAAAGTGAAAGAATTTTTAGGAAAACAGGTAACAGAAGAAGAACATGGAATGGGAATTGCGTACCTGTTGGATAATAATGAATTATTCTACGATATCGGCTATAAAGTAATGCAGAATCTGGAAGAGACATATTTGTTAAAATGCCATCGGTTGAAATATAACGGAAAAATAAAACTGGTATATTTTACGAAAGAATATGTGACAGCAGAAACGGTACTTGCAAATGCAATGCCGGAAGTGAAGGAACGTATGATAGCACGGATTCTGGATGCGTTTACACAGATTATTAATTTAGGTTTTTTGGATATTGCTTATGTAGATAACCGGCTGGATAACATTTATGTGGATCCGGCTACAGAAGAAGTAAAGATTATTTATTTGCCGATTCAGATTCCGGGAGTGACCAAGAATAAAAATACTTTTGAGAATGAACTGAAAGCACAGTTTGAAATGCCGAATCTTACAATACCAAAAGCAGCAACACAGAATCCGGCGGTAATAGAAAATACCGAAACACCAAAGCAGCTCACCATTCAGTCCTTAGATGGTAGATTTGTTTTTTATATAACAGATAAGGATTTTGTACTGGGTAAAAGCAGGGATAAAGTGGATGGTGAAATAACCGGAAATCCGGCAGTCAGCCGGGTACACTGCAAGATTCTGGTTCGAAATAGAAGTTATTATATTCAGGATTTGGGAAGCTCAAATGGAACATTTTTGAATGGAAAGAAAGTTACGATGACAGAGCCTCTTGAAATTCAGGATGGAAGCAGAATTCGAATAGCAAATCTGGAATTTGTGGCGCGAGGATAAAAAGATGAGTAAACCATTGATTGTAATTGCAGATATGGATACAGCATATCTGGCAGAATTAGAAAATAAGTTTCTGGGGGAACTGGGAGACAGCCTCGTGCAGGGCGGCCTTCACCGCATCTGTGGGCGCGTCATAGGAGGCGGAGATCGTGATCTCCATCCGCCGGCGGCCCAGCCGGGTGTAGTTGATAATGGTGGCGGAGGAGAGCTGGCTGTTGGGGATGTAGATCTCCTTGTTTTCCACGGTGACCAGCGTGGTATAGGCCAGTCCCACCAGGGATACTGTGCCGGATACGGAGCCGATCTCCACATAGTCCCCCACGGTGAAGGGCTTGGAGGCCAGCAGGGTGATCCCGCCCGCTAGATTGGACAGGGTGTTCTGAAGGGCCAGGGAGACGGCCAGGCCGGCAACGCTGAGCAGAGCGATGATGGAGGTCATCTCCACGCCCACAGAGCCCAGCACCACCAGAATGAGCACCAGCCAGAGCAGGACAGACAGGGCGGAGCGGAGGTAGCGCTGGATGGGAGCCAGAGAGGCGCTGCGCAGCAGCAGGCGGTCCACCGTCCGCAGCAGCAGCTTGTTGAAAATGATCCCAACCAGCAGGATGAGAAGGGCCCGGAGCAGGATCTCCCAGGATAGGGAGCTCCAGTTCAGGCCGCCGGTGACCTGGGATAAAATGGCGTCGATGGACATGGGGGATCTCCTTTCTTGAACTGATGGGGGAGGTGGACAGCGGAAGGGCGGGGCCGCTGAAACGGCTCCGCCCACAGTGGGTGCAGGCGCCTGGACCGGCGTCCGCGCCGTGGCTATGTGTCCTTTTGACTGGCGTGGCGCTTGAGGCAGGCGAAGGTCTCGGCACTCATATCGTGCTCCATGCGG
>ENA-ORTT01001883-ORTT01001883.1-human-gut-metagenome-genome-assembly--contig:-NODE-1883-length-18646-cov-2.521274_pt1 | contig 18646 bp, 14 predicted proteins | sample MGYA00242074_ERZ509197 | MGnify/ENA primary metagenome ERZ509197 (study PRJEB26280, sample SAMEA2338789) | human gut metagenome | biome: human gut; feature: human-associated habitat; material: faeces...
TATGCAACCGACCGCGTAGGAGATGAACTCCTTGACCACATCCCGCGCGAATAGTTCGTCACGTTCGGCTGGCGTCTTATCGGGGTAGACGAACGCCGAGTTGCGCTTAAGCGACACCCGTTCCAACGGCACATCGCACGGCACGTCATCACGCACACCATAGGCGTCGGCGACCAGTTCGTTATTGCGAATCTCGCGCTGCCGCTGTTCCTCGGAGAGGGTTTGCCACTGTTGCGATAGCGAAGCGATGGCATGTTCTATGCTGCCGTCGTGAGATTGGCTCAGCAACGCCGACTGTTGATAATCCCACGATGTTTCATAGGAATCCCAGTCAATCTTTGAGATATTAATACACTGTTGTACATTATTGACTACAAATCGATCTTTTTTTCTCAAATCCGGAAGTGTTTTAATAATTCCACATTTGTAATTTATAGTCGGCATTGTTAGATCAGCTATAAACTGATATAGAGAAGTGTTTAAAACAGCAATAGCTTCTATTAAGTTATCTCCTATGCACACCTGTCCGCCAGCATCAAAAAGACAACCATCCGGAAAATAACGCACTCCAAAATCTCCAGTTGATACTGCTGTCCAAGTACCACCAGCATGAAACCACAACGCTTTACTTGGCCACACACACCCTTTTTGTTTCTGCATTTGCTGTCTTGAACAATTATCAAACTTGATTACATATTCCAAATTTCCGTACCAGCGTCGAAACTCTCCGCCTTTACAATAAGGAACATATCGACCACTCTTATCGACCTCTTGAATCGACGTTGCATGATAAGTAATTTTTGATGCATCAATTTCATGCCAATAGCAAAGGAAACAAAAATTATTAGCAGTATGTATTCCTTCTCGAAAAGCTAAAGACTTGCCAAAAGAAGGACATTGTTTAAATATCTTTAATACATTATCTGTCGCATTATACGCAATCGGCGAACCAGGAATCTGCATGAAATCCTGCGCGGAAACATGAAATATCAAACCATTAACAATCTCATGCTCACTCATCATTACCTCTTGATGAAACAATCGTATTCTGCTGCCAATCATCAGCAATAGTTTTCCAATCTACAGGTCTGTCTTTTCTACCTGTCCAAACATCCCAAAAATCAGGATCCGAGGACTGGGGCCGTTGGATTTCCGGAAGTTCGTTCATTTCAACCAGTACTGGCAATTCAGAAGCCCATCCCGTCAGAATTGCCTGCTTCGCTGGCAGAATGGGCAAATCTCTCATTAAACCATGCATATTGTCTGACACAAGATGGCGTACCAGTTCCTGATCCCTATCGTTACTGATGCGATGCAACAGAAAACTGTTGCATTGGGAAAGAACCGTTGGAGACAGTTCACTTGGCCGCTGGGAGGAAAGAACCAGTCCCAGACCAAATTTTCGACCTTCTCTTGCGATCTTTTCAAAGACCTCAGTGCACAGCCGCGACGCGGACTGATCATCTGAATCTTGTGAATACCGTTTGATAAACGTGTGCGCCTCTTCCATGACCAGCACCGTAGGAAGCACTTTGCCGTTATTCAGCTTGCGATACCGTTGCAATGATTCCAATGCCATACGTGCGATGACGGCAGTGGCGATTTGTATAATTTCAGTCGGAACAAGAGAAAGATCAATTACTGATATAGAACCATTCTGTGCGCCATTTGAGCCAATATAATCGTTTAACCATTGCTCTAGGGTAATGGAAATATCAGAACCGGCGATAGTGAGTATCTTTTCCTCAGTCAGCAATGACCTTACCCGCATCATCATAGTTTCCACATGTTCTGTAACATTTAACAGAGAAGCTTGGGCTTCGATACTTCTCAGAAGGTTTTCTCCTGTAAAATATCTTGGTGAATCCGCATTTAATGGCACAGTATCAATTTGACCACCACTAAAAACAAGATGCGCTTCTTCTAATTTTGATTTCAGCCGATCAATACTGTCACGGGTAAACGCTTGCGGCCAATCACCCGAATGAGTGTTGAGTAGCTCATCAATCAGCAATCCAAGTTCTGAAATAACTTCGGTTTCATCATCCGAAAATGTATCATTATTATTTATATCTTGCCGCCATATTTGAAGTCTATCGCGAAATCCTTTAATGTTTCCGGGCCTTCTCCAAGGACCACCAGTTCTAATCTCTTCTTGAATGGCGGATAATAATGTCCTCAGGTATTGCCTCATAGCTTCTTTGGGCATAGCAGATACGGTAAAACCACTATCACGGACGGCCCGAAGTGCCTGCACAAGTATTGGACGTTGCGTCCTATCGCTTGCCTTAGCAAAGGTAGACCATTCTTCTGTATTCCAAAGCCACATAGGCACATGTAATTGGCGCCAACTTTCTGTGCTATTTTTTGCCGTTGCAAATACTCGAACATCTTCTATATCATTAAAAGCTTCACCGTATTCGCCGTTGGGATCAAGAATAATGAACCTAGCGTTAGGCTGATTAGCAGCCTCATACACATTCTGTCGTCTTGCTTCTTCGAGAGACCATCGAATTAAGCCGGCAACCGAACACGACTTACCGCTGCCAGTATTACCAAGAACGGCAAGATGACGTCCAAAAAGCCGATCAGGATCAATTCTGACCTCTGCATTGGCGGCTAATGGGCTATGACCTATCAGCACGTACCGATTATCACCAGATTCCACAATAGCTCTCAGCTGTGCCCGCGTAGGGAGCAAGACAGGGTCACCGACCGTGGGATACTCTATAGCACCACGACAAAATGTATATTTATCGGTACCATCTTCCGCCTCATACAGCGAAAGAACACCCATTGGGCTTAAACTCATTTTTCTAAGCGGGTATGGCAAGTCAACCAACCCGAAGTCCTTCAGCCCCTGCCTTTTTGGATATTGCGAACGCTCAATGGTAATCCATGTCACTTGAGACACAAGATAGCCTTCATTACAAGGGATTAGAACATATCCATTGACACGGGGAAATGCCCTAGGCTCCCCTGTATTTAATGCCGTTTGATCTGGAGCCTCAATACTAAGCTGAACGCGAATTTCATCAGGCGACACAAAATCAACCACACCCACTCTTAACGAGTCGACATAAGCTAATGGTGAAAGACTCATGAGGCTTCTTCCGTTTCAATGTCCTTCGAATGTTCGATTTGGTCTTCTGACCCCATACGCTGTCGCAATAATTCACCCATGCGAAATGTTGTCTTATCAATGGCAGGCTTAGGAAGGTAATGTTCCGAAAGAATGGATAAATCGGCCAGAGCCGAACCAATCAATAAACTCATCTGAGCCGATCGACCCCATTCATCACATATCCTCATAATCCGCCCCATTGGGTCGTCATATGAGATGACAACAAGATGAGTCGAGGGAATCGTCAGCATATCTTTAATTACCCTATTGATATGATCGTCACCGAAACTATACCCATATGTGACAAGAGTACTATTTGGACGGCACACAGCCGCTGCAAAATCACGGAATAAATCAACATAGGGGTAACTAGCTGTTTCTACATCTTTAGCTGAGTTAGGATATATCATCAACTTATATGCCGTAGATTCTCGTAATCCTGGAGCATTGAAAAAAGGCTCAATGCTATCTGCGCCAAAAGGCACACCAATCCTACGAATACCATCCTCGGTCTGTACCCAGTCAATAGAGCCATGCAACTTAGTAAACCTAGCTACTCCTTCCAAATAGCGAGGTTCGCCGCGCATACCCGGCGGATTGTAGTGCATGTCTATATTTAGACGAGACGATCTGAACAATGGCGAAAGGTTCCCAACGAATCGATCAAGTAGATGCATTCCAGCAAGTTCAGCGCCCATCTCAATCACTCGGTCATAATTCGTGGTAAAGATGTTAACTCGATCTCTCATCCCGGTTCTACTGGCAAAACTCATTAGAAACGTCACTAAAACATTAAAAGCATTTTCACGTTTAGTCTTATCTGCCTCAGCAATGACAGTTTCCCCAGCAAGCACAGAATCTGCAAACTGTGACATCATTGCTTCCATATCAGACCGAAGCTGATCCTTTTCATTGTTTTCTATGGTAGTACCAAGTATTTCCAAGCCTCTCAACAACTCATTAGCAACACGTATTTGATCTTCGATGTTAGGATCATTCCCCTTATTCTCTTTGATTCGTCCAGCCTTTTCTGCACTTATTGAAGCAGCATTGTCGATTTGCTCCTGGTATGCGGAAAAATGGCCCGCCTTCATGTCAGCACCACTCTTACCAGAGGCCATTCGCGATACAGCCGTGCTTAGACCTGAACCTGCCAGTAAGCTCAAATGCTCAGACTGAAATAATGACGTCAGCCACGGTTCAATACGATTACGTAAAATATGTGTATCGATTTTCCCACCACTAGCACGAATCCAACCAATCTCTGGTTCGCCTTCGCACAGTTCATATCCACCGCCGTCCACTTCGGTAAATTGGATCGGCCTACAATCATCTCGAACCTTAAGAATACTCGCTGGAACTTCATTCATTGCGATTATTCCTTTCCTGTAAAATTGCGTTTTTCAATAGTCTTTTCTTTGCCTCTTCGGTTTCACCATCCACCAACCGAATGAATGTCCCCTGATAGTGAGGTATAAACAAATTTTGCAGCACAAACGCTGTTGTAGACACAACTTCTCCGCCAATGCTACCAAACGCCCTTGCTCCCAGATGAGCCATCGACGTGATGGTTGTCGTCGCCAGCAGATTTCGCCGCATCCGCTCGAATGATGACAGGAACATCCAGCTTTGCATGGTAATCATGCCGAGCATGGCTTTTGGCAGTAATAATTGCAAATTACGCAGTATAAAAGCAGCGAATAGATCGGCCTTGCCATCTTCAAAATGATCCTGCACGAACCGCTTTAACTCATCGCCCATGTTCTTGGACCCCATATACGGGGGATTCGCGACTACAGCGGCGTACTTGCGCAGTAAAAATCGGGTCTGTGCAATGACCACGTTGGACCGTTGCAAAGTATCCGTACTCATCAAGGAGAAATCATCCCAGGTTACATCATCCGGAATGTTTTGCCATTGCAATTCCCGCAACTGTCCTAGTTGCTCAGAAGGCTGGATGAGCGAGCCGGCGATATCGGCATTGGCATAGGTATTCCATACCTCATCGTCCAATGAAGTACCGTACAACCTGTTAAGTTCCTGTACTTCGTCCGTGGTGAACTGCTCTTTGCGAATAAGACAAATATGGGGCTCCACTCGACGCCCATCGCAGAAGAAGCGCCGGGCCTTGGCGCGTGCCTTCATGGTCAGGGCGAAGGCCGCCAGATTGGCCGCCCGCTCGTCGATCTCCATGCCGTACAGATTGTTGGCAAGAATCAGTCCGGGGATTTCACTCGGGGAATACCCCTGCTCCTCGTAGATGCCGTACAACAAATCAAAAGCATAGGTGAGCATGTGCCCGGAACCGCATGCGGGGTCGCAGACGGTCAGTTCCTCCGGGTTATCGATATGGAGGAACTCCGATTGGTCGTTCTGTTCAGGTTCCGGCTGGATGTAGTATTCCCAATCCTGATACAGCTGGCTATCGGGATGGTTCTGCATCCACAACCGTCCCACCGTGTTCTGCACCAGATACTTCACAATCCAGTCGGGGGTGAACAGCTGCGTGGCGGCGGGAATCTCATCGGCACAGGCCTTCTTCGACTTGCTGAAGCCGTTCATCACCTCGGTTTTACGTTCCGCGATGTAGAACTGGTACAGCCAGCCAATAATCTCCACGTCCTCACAGTCATCAGGAGTCATGGTGGCGACAGCCTGACGCAGCACGGATCCTTCCGCCAGCAGATCGGCGGGCATCAGCAGTTCGTCGACCTTGCCTTGCGACGAATCGACCCTCTCGAACATGAACGGCATGAACTGGCTCCAGTACCGACACTCCGCCTGCAGCAGCAGGCCATACGCCTGCCCTTGCGGGTCGTCGGATTGCAGTGAGCCATTGAACAGGGCTTCAACCGTATCACGCAGTTTGGCGTTGCCCATGGTGGAGGAGCCACCAAACACGTCTTCGTCATATTCACCACGTTTGGCCGCAACCAGTACCCCCGGTAGACCGTTGACATCCGTCAGTTCGACGGCCGACGCCACCGGTACGGCGGTGAACCCGTGCACATCCATGTACCGGAAGGCGATGATCCTGTTGAACCACCGGTAGGCATACCGTTCCACCACATGCTGCCTGCCTTGCTCGCCGCCGTCGTGCTCCTTGATCTCCTGTTCCAGTCGTTCGACCGCAGCAGGGACATCCACTCGCGCCGAGGATCCCGGAGTCAAGGCGGCATCCAGTTTTGCGGACACCGCCCCCATCAGACGACGGCGGGCGTCCGAGGCGAAGCTCTGCAATGCCGAGATGTTCACAGCAGGATCCTTTCTCCCTGTTCCAGTGCGGCAACAAGCGTGCTGCGGTATGCATCAAGGAATGCGTCGATATCGGTTTCAGATTCCAACATGGTTGCGGTGTGAGGAAGCGGGATGGATTTGATGTGCACGGTCCGTTTCACCGGAGTCGCCGGAACCGGCGCGGGAGGTTCCACCACGTCGCTGGGGTCACTGGGGCTAACCGAAGGCGTTACCTGCTGCGACTGAGGTTGCGGCACGGAAGCGGCCAGCCTATCCAACAGCTGGGGATACACCACTTCCTGCGCCCGAGTCATGATCTGCCGAATGTTGGCGATCACCGATGTCTCATCGATACTGGTCCGGATACTGTGCAAAGTCGATTCCGCTGCAACACGTGCGCTGTCTGCGGCGTTCTCCCATACGTCAGAGCCACGGACGGTGTCGAGAATCGCGCTCAACGATTCTGATGCAGCTGCACGTTCCCTCTCCACATCGGCATCGACCGACCTCTTCAACGACTCGACAAGCCCCTTGAGCTTGGTCACTGTGCCGCCACGATACAGCGTCGGACTTTCCATCAACTCCGTTGCCTGCCGGTACAGTTCCTGGGTCTCCTTGGACACCAACGGCATATTGGCCTTGTTCGCAGTCAGCCATGTATTGCAATCGGCGAACACGGTGCGTTGGTTGCCGTGAAGGAATCCCAAGACGGGATCGATGACATCATCCTTGGCATCAAGCAATGTTTCAGCATTGTGCTCTACATCGGCATTAGTAAAGCGATCCAACAACCATGTCGTACCTTTCTGGGCCGCGTACGCCATGGATTCGATGGAACTATCCAGTTGCGCAATGAACGGCAGAGTTGCATACTGCACCCTCAACCGGCGCAGATCCGACGCTTTCTCCTGCAATCCATCCCTGACCTTCTCAGCCAATTCCATTGGAGCGGAGGACGCATCTGCATTCGACATATCGAGGAAGTCCCTGGCGAAATCGCGTAACTTCCTGACCTGTACAGGGTCATACACCTTCGGAACGGACACCACTATGGATTCCTGCTTCTTGGTGTTGCGCAGCAGCTGGGCAGCCTCGGTTCGTTGCACCGACCTGCCGTCGATGTTCAGTTCGACGCGTTCGGAACCATACAGATGACCGATGCAGGCGAGAATCGCGGCGAACGGCCAGCCATATGGCGGCGCATCGTATCGGGCCATGATCGTCTTGACCGTCGGAGTGACATTATTCTTCTGCTCGCGGGTAATAAAAGACAGCACGTCATCGGCCGGACCATCCAACTGATTACGCGCGGCATCGGTGCCAGGCAAGGATTCAGGTCCGGACGCCGCGGCATCGGCGATGATTGTGGCAAGTCCTGATTCCTCATAACGGACGCCGCCCAACATCGGGAAGTTGGTGTAGTACCGTCCGATCAGCGCTTGCAATCCTTCGATGATGCACGCCTGTGGTTCGGAGGACTTCACGTCCATAGTCTCGCCGTTGTACACGAACGTGCCGGTTTTGATGGCATTGCCCACGCGGGTTCGCAGTTCCCGACGCAGCCGTTCCTGAGCCGTGCGTTTACCGGCAATAATACGCTGACGCGTTTCGGACTGATTTCCGCTATCCGTACGCCTCAGGTACGTGGTGGTCTTTACATGCATCTGGATGTCATCGAACAGCGTCGAATCATCCTGCCCCAACAGCAGTGTGATGGTGTCACGGGCACCCATGCCGGCGCGTCTGGCATCCTCACGGCCATCGGTGTCCAACGCCGTTGACACATCCAGCCAGATCGGCCGCTGAACGCTCTGCTGCACCCGGTCAATCCGCAGCCCGAAGTCAAAATCCGACTTCTGCGGACCATACTGGACCTTGAACCGACCGATCGTTTCAGTGAGCAGATCCTTAAACTTACTGATAACGCTGGTGTGGTCGATATCGATGTTCTTGATCTCCTGCTCGATATCCTGCTCCTCATTGGTGAGATATTCGTAGCTCTCCCCCACTCGCTGTACGTACGTCTCATGCTCCAGTACCCGCAGCGCCTCGCCGATGCGCCGTTCCAGGTCGATAAGATCGGTATCGAAACCATCGGTGAGCAGGATGCGCAGGTTATGCGTGTTGGCGATGAAACCTTCCACATGCTTGACCAGCAGCAACACCTTGAGTAGACGAACGGCGAGGTCCTTGATATCGGGGTCCAGTACACGTTCGGCCTGAAGAATACGGTAGTTTGCCGTGCTCTGGATAGCATCGTGGATGCCGTCGTACAGCCTGTCGAACGGAATGAGATTGCCCACGGTCGAATCCTTGGATTGCTGCAGCGTGGACCCGACAACGGCCAGCATGGAACGTTCACCCACGGAGGCGTGGCGCCCGTCGAACATGTTGTACTGGCTCATACAGCGCAATGCGGTTTGGAACAGTTCGAACTCGTAGTTCACCAATGGATAGCTGGCCTCGAAATCCTCTTCGGTGAAAGCTTTTGAGGTGCTGAATTTCCGACTGTCTCGGGAGAATTCGAACATCGTGCGCAGGTTCGCCCCCTGTTCGGCCCACAGATCCTGCATCAGCGCCTCGTACTCGGGCTTTTTGGCGAGCAGTCGCTTCTGGATCACCTCGATCACGTCCGCACTGTTGAGCTTGAGTTTGATGGCGAATCGTGCTTGGATTTTGGAGAAATCGTAGCCTTGCTGCTTGGTACGGTCTCCGACGATGGTGTCCATATCCTCCTGCGATGTGACGACCACCCATGCGCGGCCGTTGGTCTTCACTGCAAGATCTTCGGCGACGGATTGCAATTGGAGCATCAGTTCGGTGTTCTGACCGATGAACTGGCCAACCTCGTCCACCAGGAAGATGATGCGGTGGTTACGGTCCGGCTGCCGGTCAAGCCACTGCTTCACGTCATTGGCGAAATCCTCCACCGTGGCACGGTAGCTGTTCTCGTAGCGTTCGGCAATAACATTCTGATCAGACTTGCCGGTCACTTTGCCGTAAGCTTTGCCGATCTCGTCGTCCCACAGAATGAATTCAGAACGACCTTCGGACCACGGTTTGCCCGCTTCTTCGGCAAATGCCTCTTTGAACGCCTCGAACTGGCCATTGTTGTCCAGATCCTTTTCGAATTTCGCAACGTACGGCGTTCTGCCGTAGTATCCACGGGCCTCATCGAAGACGCGGATGAACGCGTACAGCAGCGCCGTGACACTGCCCTTATCGGACTTCTGATCAATATTGAACAAAATCGACGTGGCCGGAATGGTCAGAGCACGCTCCAATTCGCCGGCAAGCATGGAATTGGTTTGCTCGTTCGCCTTGGCGATGAACGAACGGACGATGGATTCCCTGTTCAACGGCTGCGATTGCGCCTCGCTGTCGACCAGGCCACGCGGTACATCGCCCAGAATATGCGAAAGCATCTTGAGCAGGTGTGACTTACCGGAACCGAAGAAGCCCGAAATCCACGCACCGTTCTGCGTATGGTTCGCGGGATCGTTGTACTCCTCAAGGAACGTCTCCAGGTTCTGCTGGATCTCCCCGGTCAGTACATACTCATCGACCTCATCGGCCAATTCCTTCTCATCATTGGCTTTGATGACGCCGTTGATCTTCTTATCAATGTCCCTGGCGAACAAATCCGCGAATGTCACCTTCGACTGCTGCGATTCCATGTCAAGACCCTTCTTGCTTGTTGTGGTGTTCTGGTTGAGGTGTTTCCTGCGACTACGCCTATTCGGAATCCATCCGGTCGCTCATCTCCATAAGGTCCCTGGCGCGGTAATAGTTGTCTTCCGGCAGACAGCCAAACAACGTAAGCGTGGAGCCGGAAGCCGATTTACTGGTGTATGTTCCCGGATAGAACAGCACCAGAGGGCAATCATCGATACGCCCCTGCAACGTGTTCAGCAACGTATGGGCACGAATATACGGATAGACCTTGCCCACGCCGGCCAGGAACACGATATCAGCGTTGTTGTCTTCCCGTGCGTTCTCGTAATGTTTTGTAATCAGATCAGGCACCTGCTGGGCATCGGCACCCAGCATATTGTTCAGCAAGCTCAAGAACCTATCCTCGCGAACATTGGAGGACACCACCTGATGACGTTTTTCCTCGATGCCCAGCACCTTTTCGAGCACGCCTCGATTCCGTAGCTCTTCGATGGCCACATCATACAGGTCGATGACCAGCACCCGCGGCGCATAGTCGTCGTCGGTCTTGGGCGTCATGGTCTGCAGCTGCTTGACCAGTTGCGGAACATGTTCAGCCACATCCAATTCCTGTATTGGTGGATAGTCGTAGATATAGAACGCCTGCTCCCCTGCCATACCCGTGCTGCGTCGGAACGACAACGATTCCATGATTCGGCGAAGCTTGTCGAAATCGGCATCGATATCCCGACGCTCGCCGGAAATCACGGCCTCGGTCGCTGTTCCGTTCATCGGATTCCGCTCCTCTCCAACGCGCCAACCACGCATCATGCCGAAATTTGTCCTCGCATCGGAAAAAACCCGAATGATTCCGGTCTTCTCATAAGAATACCGGTAACCTCCCTGCTGAGCAGCGAAGGGACGATGGTGTCGTCCGTCCTATTCACCAACCCGGCCTCAGCCATAGCCTTAAAGACGTTGGAGCGCAACTTCGCGCTCGTCGAGGTACTCAAGTCATCTATTTCCGGATGCCACATGGCCTTGCCCAGCATGAAATGATCGTAATCGCCATAGGTGATCGTAGGCGTGCCGATCAGAAAATGCTCGCGCAGCACTTCCTGGGCGAATTCTCCGACCAAGGCGTAATATCGGCACATCGCCACCCACATCAGCGCCCGACGATCGGATTGCAGCGTGTCCGCATCGGCAATACAGTGCAACTCACCCATCGTCAACGCGCTCAATCGCTTGATGACCTCGTTGACGATACGAACCCCGGCGGCACGTGTGCGAATCTGCAATACATTCTCCGCTACCGCATACCGACGGACGGACTCCAGCAACTCGGCAGGCGCGAACGCATCATCATCGCGGTCTGCGGACGGCAATGTATCGACAGCAGCAGCTACGGCGGTATCACCTACCATCAGACCGGCCACAGTTCGCCCCTGCTCAGCCAACAAACCGCCGACGGTAAAGGACAACCGGTATCGGCCACCGTCCACCGCCTCGCAACCGTATGATGCCATGCCGAGTTTTCCTTCCTTCAACGACAGAAGAATATTTCATTCTACTCCAGGAAACGAATGGCCGCCCCATACCGCACTGTTTCATAACTCAAATTCAGCTCGACCGTGAGATAAGTTGTTCAATGAGCACCATATCCGTCCATGGAGCATACGTTTGCTCTTGACCAGGGATAAGCCGCCTGCGGCCCTTCGCACGTGCATCAGTGTTATGTCTTCCAGCATTCACAGCAGCTTCGGCCATGCGCCCATCAATTATCTGAAAATCAACGTACTTGTTTCGATGACCTGTAGTGACGCCGAGATCAGCGGCGTAACGTTCAACAGAAGAAGTCTGAGTATAGCTATCCGGACACGCTCGCACATGGTCAATAAGCCATACCTCAAAGCACGGATTTGAAACAATCAACTCCATGCCATTATCCCGGCAAATCCGCTGCGCCTGCGCATGATTCTTGTACTCGTCAACGTCTACAACAACCCAAACACCCGCATAGGGGTCTATGCCATTTTCTGCATTACGAAGATCCTCTTGCTTCAATTTAGCCGCATGCTTTGCAAGGCCCTCCGGGTCGAGAGTCTTCGAAATAACGTTGAAACACACTTCTCCATGCTGCCCTATACGTTGAAAATATTCCCGTTCCGTCACTTCGCCGCCGCATACGATGAGATACCGACAGTGCCGATGCCGTGCAGATCGCCGAACATTCCGACCATGAGCAGGTGCTTTAGGATTCTTCTTGGCCATCTGTGTCCTCTTCATTGACAATTTGCGCGAACATGGCATGAAAACTCGGTTTCGGTATTGCCCCATACACGCCATTCAGATAGTTCCTACCGAGGTTCTCCTCTCGTCGTACTTTCAAATCCGTCACCGGATACAACTCCGAGGCTCCTACAGCGGTCTTTTCCACCAACCACATCTGATCTGGGCAGATGAGACGTTCTTCCGAACCGCTAGCAATAATCAACGAGGCATCGTGTGTAGTAAAAATCAACTGCGCACCATGTGGATTCGTCTCAGGATCAGTGAACAGCGCCACCAATTCCTGCACCAGCGTGGGATGCAGGCTGGTGTCAATCTCATCAACCAGCGTTACCGAAGCGCGTGTCAGCTGACGCAGCGCCAGAGAGAAGAACGACAAAGCGGCAAGTGTGCCGCGCGACTCGTCCCCCATGCTCAGCAACGCTTTCCTGTCATCGCCCACATGCTCGAATCGTAGCTGCATCTGATGTCCCGAACCGAATATCTGCTCCACTTTGTCATCATCTGCGCCGAATTGCTCTCTCATCTGATTTTTAATCGATTCCAGCAAAGATTCCGGAATGTCAGCGGGGGCACTCACCACATTGTCAATACCAAAATCAGCGTACCGAATCAGTTTAGTCAGATGCTTCGCAAAAGTAGTCTCCTGACTGAACTGCGAAAGAATGAATGGTTGCTCAGATTCAAACGACAGGGCATCACAAAAAACCACGTTGCTGGCGAAGAACGAGTATGCTGATTGAATGCTAGCAATCCCCGCAGCAGCAGCAGCGGACAACGCCAAGGCGTTGGGACGCAGTTCGATGGTTTTCCGCACTTGAGCGCGAGGACCCTTAAATGCTGTTCCAAAATCAATATCCGTCGCCTCACGTGCGAAAAGCAGCGTTGCATGGGTGGAAAGACGATCACCCATCCACCTGTAGAATGTCAAATGCTCTTCCAAGATCTCACGGTCATTGAAACGGAACCAATACTGGTACCTCTGTCGATCTTCGGCTAAAAACTCCGAGAAAAACATGGAGTCGCTCCGCTCGGCCCCCGCACATAATGCAAAAGGCGTCCGAGACACTCCCGTATCAGCATTGCCTTGGCTGTAGCTTCCGCGAACCATATGGCACATATCCGAGAACGCACGAAGGAAGTTCGACTTACCCGAAGCGTTCGCGCCATATATGGCGGCAATTGTGGATATACCCGGAAACGAACCATTATCAAAACGAGAATCGCGCTTCATGGAGAAGGATTGCTCATCTTTGAAACTTCTGTAGTTGGAAAAACTGAAGTCAATCAACATCATATCCTCCTCCGTTGCTGCCACTTATAACGTAACAGAAAGTACCTTTTTTTACAAGAATCTGCATATATTGTTTATTTCTCAATCATCTTTCTCGTATAAGAGCACAAGAAAAATCCGTTCGAACACTATACGAATCACATCGCCATATCTGTAAATAACTCCATATAACGCTATCCACAGATCGTAACCGCGGAAACGTATATCCTTGATATACATACATGCTTGCCGTCGAGCGGAGGTCATCATGGATACCAGTGCATTCTCGTGGACACGCGAGCCGAAGGACTACGTCATCGGCAACGATCGCATCGAGATCACCACCGCGCCGCACACGGACCTGTGGCAGCGCACCTATTACCATTTCCGCAACGACAATGCCCCGGTCCTGCAGATGGAGACCGATGAGCGGTATTTCAGTTTTGTGGTGAAAACCGATTTCTCCGGAAGCCATCATCGTTTCGACCAGTGCGGCATCGTCATGTATCTCGATAGCGAGAACTGGCTGAAGGGCTCCATCGAATACGAGAATGACGAGTTCCAGCACTTGGGCAGCGTGGTGACGAACAACGGCTACTCCGACTGGGCGACCACGGCCATTCCCGCCACCATCAAGTCCATGTGGTACCGGTTCAGCCGTCGCGAGGACGACTACTGCATCGAATGTTCGCAGGACGGCGTCAACTTCTCGCAGATGCGTATCTGCCATATGGCCAAGGGTGACGACACCATCCGGTTCGGCATCTACGCCTGTTCGCCGGAGGATTCCTCCTTCACCGCGGTGTTCACGGACATGCGGATGATGGAATGTCAGTGGCGGGCGCACGACGGGCAGCAGCCCGACGACGAGTGATTCCCGGTCCGTGACCGCGATCGCGTGCACGGACCGGGAATCACCGATGTTCGGGGAGATCATATGTTGTCGCCGTTGCTTGCATGTCCGCCCCGACCCAAAGCGGTAACGGACTCTCCCAAGGCCACAAGCCGGTCGACGTCGATCCGGTAGTGCATCCAACGACCGTCCCGTCGCTGATGAACCAGTCCGGCGTCGACCAGCACCTTCATGTGGTGGCTGAGCGTGCTTTGGCTGACGTGGAGTCGGTCGAGCAGCTTGCACGCGCACAGTTCCTCCTCATGGGCAAGCGCACGGACGACGGTCAGCCGCGTCTCGTCGGCGAGCGCGCGCAACGCCGACACGTCGGGCCGGTCGTGGTCCCACCCGTCCGCCGCGCGGATTCTGTCCGCAAGGTCGTCGACATTGCGTGCAATGGCGTCGATGCAGGCGTCATATGCCGCGTCCTCTTTGCCTGTCGGGTCATCGAGCCCCCAGTCCTCGCGATGCTGGCATGGCAGCGCGGGGCAGCTCCCGCCGCACCCCATCGTCACCACGATGTCGGGTCTAGGGATCTCGTCAAGCGCTTTGCTCCGCAGCATGGAGACGTCGATTCCGCGTTTGGCCAGCAGCCGTAGCGCGTCCGGGTTCGGCGCGGCGAGTGGATCGGTGCCCGCCGAGTACGGCTCGATGACGTCGGATGCACGCATACGCGCGACGGCCTCCGCGATCTGGCTGCGGCACGCGTTATGCGTGCAGATGAATGCGACGCGCACTTTGCCGGCGTTCACGACCGTTCCTCGACGAGGGTGCGTATCTCATCGGCCGTGAGGACCTTGCCCGCGCTGACGACCGAGCCGTCCATGACAAGGGCCGGCGTCGTCATCACTCCGGCTTCGGCGATTCGGGCCATATCGGTCACGTAGTCGACCTGGTCGGCGCCGAGGGCTTCGGTCGCGGCCTCGTACAGCGCGTGGCATTTCCGGCAGCCGGTGCCCATCACCTGTACGCGGGCGTTTTCATTTCCGCCAGTGTCTCGCTTCTTTGTGGATGTTCCGAACAGTCCCATGATGGTGTCTCCTTTCGTTGTGTTCGGCTGTTCCTGCCGACGCCCGTAATCCTCCGTTACAGGAAGGGTTGCAGGACGTTGAATGTGTACCCGCACGCCACGATGCCTATCAGGCAGATACCGACGAATATGCCAAGCAGTTTTGGTTTGACGACGCGGGCGAGCATGATGAGGCTTGATATGGACAGCACCGTCACACTCATCATGAACGACAGTACGGTGCCGAGCGCGGCGCCTTTCGCCAGCAGTGATTCGGCGATCGGGATGACGCCGAAGACGTCGGCGTAGATGGGTGCACCCGCCACTGTTGCCAGTATGACGGCGAAGGGGTTCCCGTCGCCGAGTACCGGTTCGATGACCTCCTGGGGGATCCAGTTGTGCACGAGGCTGCCGATGCCGACGCCCACGAGGATGTAGGGGAAGACCTTGCGGAAGGTCGATGCGGTCTCGCCGGTGGCGTAGAGCGCACGTTCACGGGGTGTGCGGCTCATGTCCTCTTCGACGTCCGCCAATTCCCCTCGTACGAAATCCATGACCTGATCATCCATGCCAAGTCGTTGAATCAGCGCGCCGCCCGCAATCGCGACCACCAGTCCGAACACCGTGTAAAGCACGGCCACGCCAGGCCCGAACGCACTCGTGATCAGCACCAGGCTGCCGAGGTCGACCATCGGTGAGGAAATCAGGAAGCTGAACGTCACGCCGAGCGGCAGTCCGGCGCGGGTGAATCCAATGAACAGCGGAATGGAGCTGCAGCTGCAGAACGGCGTCACCGTGCCCAGCAACGCCCCGACCGCATTGCCCTGGATGCCGCGGAAACGGCTGAGGATCCGCCGGCTGCGTTCGGGAGGGAAATAGCTTTGGATGTAGCTGATGACGAAAATCATCGTCACCAGCAGGATGACGATCTTGATCGTGTCATAGATGAAGAAATGGAGCGTCCCGCCCCAGGAGGATTGGGGGTCGATGCCGAAGCACGCGAGCGCCGAGGCGACGAGGTCGCTCAGCCACTGCATTTTCAGCAGCTGGTCAAGGATGAACGAGCCGATCTTCTGCATGGCCCACCTCAGATCTCAGATCGATATCGGTCGATATGACACATCGCCATTATATATCGACATATATCGATATGTCGAGCCGGCGCGCCCAATGCATCGCACGAGATCAGGCGATCCCGGCCACATCGACTTTCCGCGATACCACGTCTCGCCGAACAGCCCTTCATCCACATGTCCGATGGTCCGTCCGTGCCGGTCGACCACGCGGGTATTGCATGTCACTGCCGCATGGAGGCGTCGTACAGGTAATACGCCATGGATCGACCATGGGCGTGGGCGACGTGCGTGATACGGCGATTCAGCCCCCGACGCTCATAGAAGCCCACGTTGCAGTCCGTATTGGTGTAGAGGAAATACCGACGTACGTCGGCGGCGCGGAATTCCCGTTCCATGTGGCCGAGCAGCCGTGCGCCGATGCCGGTCCCCTGCAGTGACGGATCGAGGATGAGCAGGATCACCTCGGCCTGATACGTCCGACCCTGACGGCGGGCGTCCGCGGACAGCATCATGCCCTCCACGCCCAGCTTGACGAGCTCCGATGCGCTTCGGCGCCCCTCGGCGCTGCGCAGCAGGCGCAGCATGGACCGGCATGCCGTAATGTGGTGCCGGTTGATCGGCAACGGCCTGGTGTCCCCGCCGTCGATGCGGGCCAGGCATACGCCCGCCGGCCGGCCGTCGCATTCGACGGCCACGGCAGCGGTGGCACGTGCCATGCAGAATTCAAGGTCAGCGCGGGCGGCGACGGTCTGCGTCCCGGGATCACCTTCCGCATACCAGACACGGCGCAACAGATCGGCCAGCACATCGGCGTCGACTCGCTTCATCGTCCGTAAACGCACAACATTCGACGGCACGCAGGCTCCCTCCCCTGGAATCATCACACGACGACCGACCTCGTGCGGAAGATTACAGTTCTCGTCGAAGAACAATCATATCCACCAGACGAACCCCGCATTCGATAATCGGATGATCGTAATGATTCGTGAAGAAATGCTCGATCCTATGGGAGCGAACGAAACCGCACTTCTCATAGAACGGTATCGTCAGAGGGCTGTCGCCCGTGCCGACCTGCAGCACGGAATATCGCCCCTTATACGTTCGCGCCACAAAATCGAGCAAGGCCCTCCCGTATCCGAGCCCGTGACATTCCGGAACGACGGCGATGTTTTTGATCTCCAGAACGCCATCGCCCTCATCCGTTACCACGCATTCGGCTTTCACGCCATTATCGTCAAGCACATACATGACGCCACGCTCAAGATATCGGCCCACCATGCTCTCCTGTTCATCGGCGAGCAGCAGCAATGGAAGGAAACGCTTCCTATCACCGGTTATCTCTCTGATTTCCATAGCGGTTCACCATCTCACGGACACATTCGATCAACAATCCATCATACGGTTCGCCAATCTCAGCCAGGACACGACTCAGTGGGCGGATTATGCGTTCAGTGGGCGGGTCATCATGGACGGCCAAAGTCCGAAGGCTCAGCAATCAAGACATTCCGCCGGTTAGGTGACGGCGCATGTCGTCAACCACCCGCCCACTGAAGCGTGAACCCGCCCACTGAAGACCTCAGTGTCCGACAGCAGCCGGTGGGGAATGCCCGATAATACAAGGATGCATTCTGCAGGAAACAGCTGACGTGATACGAACGGAAATGTCCGTCAGCGCAAGGATGTCCTCGGCGGGAAAGCATCCGGCACGATACGAGTAGGAATGTCCGCCAATGCGAGAATGCCCCGCAGCGCCGCCCTCACACATGCAGCGCGATACGATGGAAATACCACCATGGCGTCAATGATTCGGCGAAGGAGCATGACATGGCCAAGCTGCGCAAGATGCTGGGCGATCCCACCGGGCCGCGGGCCAAGGCGCTGATGGCGCTGATCGATACGCAGAGCGCCTCCACGTTGGGTCGTTGGGCTGCCGCATACGCCGAGGAACGGTATCTGCCGATACTAAGCCGCCGCCGCTCAGGACAGCCCGTGGACGACCGGTTCGCCACGGCCATCAAGCAGGCGATCGCCTGTGCCGACGGCAACGCCACGCTGAAGGACGCCAAGCCCGCATTGAGAGCGGCGCTGG
>ENA-ORTT01001896-ORTT01001896.1-human-gut-metagenome-genome-assembly--contig:-NODE-1896-length-18532-cov-8.302322_pt1 | contig 18532 bp, 23 predicted proteins | sample MGYA00242074_ERZ509197 | MGnify/ENA primary metagenome ERZ509197 (study PRJEB26280, sample SAMEA2338789) | human gut metagenome | biome: human gut; feature: human-associated habitat; material: faeces...
TCAAGTGTTTGATTATCTTCCACGAAAAAGTGATAAAACATACGAATTATCATTTCGTATTATTAGATTTCCTATAGGGTCTAATTCTTATGAAATAATAATTACAAATCTTGATAGAAATATTTTTGATGTAAAAAAAATAAAGGAAATCTATCATTTGAGATGGGGAATAGAAACTTCATTCAGAGAATTAAAATATGCCATAGGATTAACAAGTTTCCATGCACGAAAACCAGATTTTATTAAACAAGAAATATATGCGCGATTACTTTTGTATAACTATTGTGAATTAATAACAACACATGTAATAAAACAAATGAAAAACAATGATAAAACAAAACAGGTGAACTTTACAATCGCCATTTATATTTGTAGAGAATATCTCCGTAATAAACGCAATCTTAGTCCACCTGATGTGATTAACCTAATAGAAAAGCATGTATTACCAGTAAGACCTGGTCGAAAAGACCCTCGCAAAGTCAAACCCCAGGCATCTGTAAGCTTTCTATATAGAGTGGCTTAATCATAGATAATTATAAGTTTTTTTGACAGATAAACAATCTGTCTTTTTGTTGTGCTGCAAAATAGACAAAAGAAAAAACACATCATATTTATCAAACAATTGCAAATATGATGTGTTTTATAATTATGTCAAAATTCTTAACTTAATGACATTGGCCATTATGGTCTCTTTTCGTATATCAGGAGAGAATATGAATGATTTTACAATACTTCACTTATCAGACCTGCACTTTAATAAAAAAGGAAAGCAATTACCTGATTTGATGGTTAATTTATTAAGTGACATAAAAGAACAGTTAAAGTACATAAATAATTTGATTATTGTTGTTACAGGAGATTTGGTACATCGAGGAAATTATGAATATAAAAATTCGGTTCTTACATTCTTTGAGAAGCTGTCTGACATAGTTGGCAGTAAGGCGAAAGATATATATATCATTCCGGGAAATCATGATAAAGTAAGAAATTGTGTAGATTCAAAAATGTTGGAGGATTATGATAAAAAGGAAGCACAGGAATTTTATCAGGATTATTGGAAATATGTTAAATTTGGATTTTCTCAATATCAAGAGCTTGTGAAAGAAATTTATGCAAAGTTTAATTGTGTTGAAGATGTAGAAAGAAAAATCAAAACAGATTTGTATGGCGTTTCTGTAACGGAATTATCTTCAATCAATAAGAAGATTGCTTTTTTGCAGTTTAATACGGCATGGGCATGCACTGGGGATGCAGATGAAAGAAAATTGAAAATTGGTGCATTTCAATTAGAGTCGATTGTTGGTGAATATGAGGACTTAAAGGGAGAAAAAAATATGATCTTACAATAGCTTTGGCGCATCATCCTTTAGACTGGCTGACAGGAGAAGAAGAAAATCTTTTAAGAACAAAAATTCTTTCCAATTATAGTCTGGATTGCGATGTGTATATTAGCGGACATATTCATAATCGGGATGTGACAAATCTTTTAAGTCCAAGGCATTCTTTGACGACATTGGTGTCTGGTATTGGATGGCCGGATGATGAAAGACCGACAAGTTTTCCACACAAACATACATATTCATGGTATCAATTTAATCTTGATTTAAACTCAATTGATGTGTATGTTAGAAGCAGTAATGATATTAATAAATTTCAGCCAGATTTACAATTTTATACAACTCAGCAAAATAGAGTAGATGAAAAAATAGTGATGCCAATTGATCAACATAAAACGCAGCCGTATTTTTATTTGAGCACTGTAGAGGGTAGAACTTCTAAGGTGTGTTATTTTACTGGAGATACTGTAAAATGGCTTCAGACGTATATGACCATTATAGGAAAATGTCGAATTAAAGTATATAAGGAACTTGAAAAGATTAAGTATGATACATACGATATAATGAAGTATTTGCTTTTATCAGACAAGCGTTTGGCTAAAAAAATAGATGTAGAACGATTAGTACATGAACTGTATGATATTTTTTATCTGGGTATTGATCATAAAAATATAGTGAAATTTATCTATAAAACTCGGAAGGGGAAAAGGTTAAAAAACTTCTGGTATGATGAGTATAGCGGTTATCTTCAGGCAATTTGTTCTAGTCTGGCAAACGCAATTTCATGTACCTTGAAAGAAAATAAAGTAGAAGAAGATAAAGAAGGGGAAACAGAAGGAGAGGAAGAAGAAAAAATAAAAGAGTGTGATGTTAGGGTTCATTTCAGATGTCTGGATCTTGAAAGTGATAATTACTATCATTTGTGTACGAGCATTTTGGGCGAAGAAAATTATATGCAGTCTTTAAAATGGGGACAGTTATTACAATCATCATATGAAACTAAGAAGCCATTAGTAGCATCTATCAATCGTGAATATTGTGCGGAAAGTTATCTTAAAAATGAAACTAAAGAAAAGGATCAAAAGAAATGGATTGATTTTCTTACAGCGGTACCAAATGCATATCGAAATGCATATCTTGAATTAGATAGGGAAACGGAGCAGGTAATAAAGAGGAGACCATGGGTTACATTTGGAATTACGATTTATAAAGAGGAATATACATATTTATTATATCTAATGGATTTTTTTCGCATTGATGATGTTATTTCAGACTTTTTTCATCAATTTGAATTTTATATTCCTATTGACTATGAGGATTTTGCAAATTATATTATAAAAGGGAAAGAAGGAGTAAAAAATAAAAATGAAACAGGAAAATGAAATAAACGTTTTGTCAAGTGCTGGAAAGGCACGGAAAAGAGGCTTGCAAAAAGAAAAATTGGTAGAGATGGGACAACATCGTAAATGGGATACGACGATATCGGGCATTGAAGTACGAAAGATTAATGATTCGCAAAAGATATGGGTTAATTCTGTTCGTTTAAATGGGCTATTGTCGAAAATTGTAAGGGATGATAAAGAAAATCAAAAAAAGGCGATTGCTCAAAAAATAAATGGAATTTTAAATGAGAATGATAATGGACGGGAGGTATATGTGCCTATGAGTGCGAAAGATGTTCGCTTCTGCTTCGAAAATCAGTTGGAGAATATGCCTCAAAATACGTTTTGTTTACGTCCTTCTACGGTTCAAAAACGTAAAATGGTTTCAAGATAAAAAGTTTATTTGTGAAAAGAGATTCTCCAAAATATTAGGATATGATGTACAATTGAATTCTGAAATGATTTCCTTGTATAGAATGGCGAAAACGACACATTCTATGTTACTATTCGATATGGCTTCTGGAGAATGTGGAAAATGGTGGAGAGCACAAAATAATATTGAAAATTATGAAACACATAATGAAAATTTTTTCATATCCGATAGTTGGTTGAAAAAATATGTATTTATAGCTGTTTTAAATAAAAAAAATATTAATATGGATGTATTTAAACATGTGTTTTTAGAACCATGGAAAATTTTATAACATGTAAATATATTTCATTGGTTATGTTATTTGAAAAGGTAAAAATGTCAGTTGAGGTGGAAATGTTTACCTTGATTATTTTCCATAAGATTAAAGAAAATATCAGATCTGATAACAAAGAATGGATTCAGGCACATACAACAGCTGATAAGACTTTGTATGCGCCTGTTTTTGATTCTGCCCGTTGGTAAAAAAAGCAATTCTGTGAATACTTTTGTGATATAATTTATGCTTTTACAGACATAGACCGCAATGCCTCGTCATATTCCTCTGGAGAATATTTTCTTAAAATCTGTTCTCTGGTTAAACCAAGATCAATCATATTTTGAATTGCATCAATTTTGGCTTCATGTAGTCCGGTAAGCCTGCCTCTGGCTTCCCCTCGAGCTTCCCCTCGAGCTTCTCCAAGCTCCAACAACTCTTCAGAGCGTAATTTCAAAATCTTACCACCCATAATCTCACCCAATCCTTTCCTGATCTCATTATCCTCTGGAATAATATAATCCGCAATCTCCTCGATTAAAACAATCATATCCATATAAAGATGTGACTTTTGTTCCTTCTCGGATGTTTCCTCTAACTTTCGGTTGATCTTCCGGAAATCGTCGAGCAGATGCTGCACATTCTTCGAATCCGTTCCGTTATGCTTCAAAAAATGCTCATATCGTAAGATATGATATGGAAGCAGAATCAGCAGCCGTTTTTCAAAAATCCGATCGACCGTGTATTTCTTTGCCTGTATGACCGGAACGCGGTAACGAATTTTCTGACCGTCCGTAAACTTCACAATCGCTTCGTGAAAATCCGGAAGTGAACGGTGATTGCGAATGTAAAGTACGCACGACTGCGGAAATTCAATTTCCCAGATCGCATGCTTCGCAAAAGAAGCATGCTCAAGCGCAATGGAAATGTCGTACTCAAACATCCGGATGACCATCGTTTCATCTTTGGTGGACTGGCACTCCAGATGATAAATGTGGCTGCCGATCCGGATAATGGAGTCCGTGACCACGGTTCCGAATTTTTCATAGTGTTCATTCCGTAGCTGTTCAAAGGGTTCCTTCTCACTGTAGGAAGTGTGGAAAACTTCATTGATCAGCGGAATAAGAAGCTGTGGCATCTTTTGTGCAATTGTCCGGAACACATCATCAAAAATAGTGCTGTGTTCCGTCGTGTTTTCTGTGTTGGCATCTGGTAACGTGTTTACCGAAATGTCAGTGTTCCCCATGTAATGTCCTGCCTTTCCTTTAGTATATATCATAAGCATCTGTTTTTACAATATGGAAAGTGTAAGAAACAGAAGCAGTTATGATCAAACGTATGAAATTGTAATTATAATGGTAATTTGAACGAATGTTCTTTCATGAATGCTATGAGATATAATTAAAATACATCTCATAGCATAGAAATAAGAAAAATACAGTTATAGACGGATTATGTCATGCTTTTACCGACATAGAATTTATCGCCTCTTCATATTCCTCTGGAGAATATTTTCTTAAAATCTGTTCTCTGGTTAAACCAAGATCAATCATATTTTGAATTGCATCAATTTTGGCTTCATGTAGTCCGGTAAGCCTGCCTCTGGCTTCCCCTCGAGCTTCCCCTCGAGCTTCTCCAAGCTCCAACAACTCTTCAGAGCGTAATTTCAAAATCTTACCACCCATAATCTCACCCAATCCTTTCCTGATCTCATTATCCTCTGGAATAATATAATCCGCAATCTCCTCGATTAAAACAATCATATCCATATAAAGATGTGACTTTTGTTCCTTCTCGGATGTTTCCTCTAACTTTCGGTTGATCTTCCGGAAATCGTCGAGCAGATGCTGCACATTCTTCGAATCCGTTCCGTTATGCTTCAAAAAATGCTCATATCGTAAGATATGATATGGAAGCAGAATCAGCAGCCGTTTTTCAAAAATCCGATCGACCGTGTATTTCTTTGCCTGTATGATCGGAACGCGGTAACGAATTTTCTGACCGTCCGCAAACTTCACAATCGCTTCGTGAAAATCCGGAAGTGAACGGTGATTGCGGATATAAAGTACACATGACTGCGGAAATTCAATTTCCCAGATATCATTTGATTCAAAAGAAGCGTGCTCAATAGCAATTGAAATATCATATTCAAACATGCGTATGACCATCGTTTTGTCTTTTGAGGACTGGCACTCCAGATGATAAATATGGTTGCCGATCCGGATAATGGAATCCGTGACCACAGTTCCAAATTTTTCATAATGTTCGTTCCGCAACTGTTCAAAATGATCCTCCTCGCTGTAGGAAGTGTGGAAAACTTCGTTAATCAGCGGAATAAGAAGCTGCGGCATTTTCTGTGCGATTGTCCGGAATACATCATCAAAAATAGTGCTGTGTTCTGTAGTGTTTTTCTCGTTGGCATCTGACAGCGGAGCTGCCACAATGTCAGTGTTCCCCATGTAGTATCCTGCCTTTCCTTTAGTATATATCAAAACAACATAGTTTTACAACCGAAAAAAACGGGAAAACCGAGTCGTTTTTGATCCTGTATTGAATTAAAATTCCAGTGGATAAACGAGCGAATGACTCATCAGATTTGGAATTATATGTGTTAAAGACAGAATATCTTATTTGCATGCAGAAATCAACTGTAAATACCAAAAAGTTGAGAATCTGTACCAGCGGTGTTACTGTTCGCAGGGTAACCTGTGAACAGTAATCCAGTGGTCAATAATCCGCTGGCAGGGTGACAAAAAAAAGAGGCCACAACCATGACAGGATATGACCTCTCTTTAAAAATTGTTTCCTGAATGTTAGATCTTCATTGTAAGCTGAATCCGTTGCTTTTTCACATCCACACTCAGAACTTTCACTTCCACGATATCCCCGACGCTGACGACCTCCAGCGGATGCTTGATAAAGCGGTCACACATCTGCGAGATATGTACCAGACCATCCTGATGGACTCCGATATCAACAAAGGCACCGAAATCAATGACATTTCGCACGGTTCCCTTCAATACCATGCCCGGAGTCAGATCTTTGATCTCGAGCACGTCACTGCGCAGGATTGGTTTTGGCATATCCTCACGCGGATCACGGGCAGGCGTTTCCAGTTCCTTTACGATATCCCGGAGAGTCAGTTCGCCGATTTCCAGATCCTGTGCAAGCTTTTTGTAATCCCGGACTTTTTTCGAGATCCCGGCAACATTGCGGTCTGTCACATCCGAAAGCGTATAGCCGAGTGTTTCCAGCAGCTGTTTTGTGGCTGCGTAGGATTCCGGGTGTACACCGGTGGCATCCAGAGGGTTTTTTCCGTCACTGATGCGCATGAAGCCGGCACACTGTTCATAGGCTTTTGGTCCAAGCTTGGCTACTTTCAGAAGCTGGGAACGGGAGGCAAATTTTCCGTTTTCTTCGCGGTAGAGGACAATATTTTTGGCAATGGCTTTGCTCACACCGGAGACATATTCCAGCAGGGAGGCAGAAGCGGTGTTTAAGTCCACACCGACACGGTTTACGCAGTCTTCCACGACATGATCCAGCGCTTCGGTCAGTTTCTTCTGGTTCATGTCATGCTGGTACTGTCCGACACCAATGGATTTCGGGTCGATTTTTACCAGTTCTGCGAGTGGGTCCTGTAGGCGGCGCGCCATGGATGCGGCACTTCGCTGTCCGACATCAAACTGCGGGAATTCTTCGGTTGCCAGCTTGCTGGCAGAGTATACGGAGGCACCGGCTTCGTTTACGATGATGTATTGTACCGGTTCCGGAATCTCTTTGAGAAGCTGTACGATGATCTGCTCGGATTCGCGGGAAGCAGTACCGTTTCCTAAAGAGATTAACGTAATATGGTATTTGGATATCAGCTTTTTTAATACGGCCTTGGCTTCCTCTACACGATTCTGCGGAGCAGTCGGGTAGATCACAGTCGTGTCAAGCACTTTTCCGGTCGGATCAACGACCGCAAGTTTACAGCCGGTACGAAATGCCGGGTCCCAGCCAAGTACAACCTGTCCGGCAATTGGAGGCTGCATGAGAAGCTGCTCCAAGTTTTTGCCAAATACACGGATGGCCCCGTCCTCTGCCTTCTCAAACAGATCGCTTCGGATCTCGCGCTCAATGGCAGGTGCAATCAGCCGGTTGTAAGCATCCTCTGTAACTTCATGCAGTACAGCTGCTGTGGGAGCAGAAGGTGCGGTGATGAGTTTACGGTCGAGATAGGAAAGAATCCGATCCACGGGTGCATCAATTTTTACTATGAGGAATTTCTCTTTTTCTCCACGGCTGATGGCAAGAATCCGGTGTCCGGCAAGCTTTGAAAGACTTTCGCTGAATTCATAATACATCTCATAGACGGATTCGGCTTCGGGATCTTTTGCAGCGGATAAAAGCTGTCCGTGCTTCATAGTCAGTTCCCGGATATGGGTACGGAAATCGGCATTGTCGGAGACCGACTCTGCAAGGATATCTTTTGCACCGTTTAAGGCATCTTCTGCAGTGGAAACTTCTTTTTCCGGGTTTATATAGTTTTTGGCTTCTTCCAGAGGAGAAACTGTCATTTTCTGAAGAAGGATCAGGTTGGCGAGTGGTTCTAAGCCTTTTTCTTTTGCAATGGTTGCACGGGTACGGCGCTTCGGACGGTACGGGCGGTACAGATCATCCACTGCAACCTGTGTTTCGGCCGCGAGAATCTGTGCACGCAGTTCCTCCGTCAGTTTTCCCTGTTCTTCAATGGAGGCCAGTACGGTCTGCTTTTTGTCCTCCAGATTTCGCAGATACACCAGACGGTCATAGAGATTTCGTAAAATTTCATCACTCAATGCTCCGGTAGCTTCTTTCCGGTACCGGGCAATAAAAGGAATGGTGCATCCTTCGTCGATCAGTTTTACGGCAGCGGAGACCTGTTCTTTCCGGATGCCGAGTTCTTCCGCAATTTTTGTATTAATATCCATAAATTTTCCCATTAATAGTCCTTTCCTGTCAAATAATACTTTCCCTATTATATATGAAATGTTACAATAAAAGCAATCCTAAAAAGAAAGGAAAACGTATTATGGATATGTATGGATCATCTTATCAACCAAATCCGAATCAGCCGTATCGCAGCCGGAGATCTGCACGCATGGAGGCAGCTTCCCTGATACTTGGATCAATTGCATTACTAAGCTGCACCTGTCTGTATCTTGCTGTGCCGTGCGGAGCACTGGCGATTATTTTTGCAACACTTTCCCGCGGAGGCATGATGTCTTATACTTCGAAAGCACAGATCGGAATGATTCTGGGGATTATGGCATTGGTTGCGGCTATCGGACTGTACGCATCGGTTCTGGGGTATGCCATCCATCAGTATGGAAGTATCGATGGATTTTTAAAGGCCTATTCTGATATGCAGGGCATGGATTATAATGAACTGATGAAGCAGTTTATGGCAAAATAAAAAGATTGTTGCATCTGCATAGCCATGCTATAATGAGAAAAGCAATCAGTTACAGAAACGGAGTATAAACAAATGAACCTACCTTGCAAAGAATTAAAACGAATCGCAAGAGACAATTTAAATGGAAATTATAAAATACCAATGGGAGCTTTTCTTGCCGCCACACTGATTCCTTTGGCGGTGGAACTCCCATTTTCCATGTTGCAGAAAGATGCACAGCCGCTTCCGGTGACGATCATGTTTTATGTGGCGGAATTTCTGATCACACTTTTAAGCATGGTATTGTCTGTCGGAATCCTTCAGCTTCATCTGTCACTTGCACGGAAAAAAGAAATGACACTTGGCATGGTATTTTACGGGTTTAAAAATCACCCGGACCGTTATATCATTGCAGGACTGCTTTTGATTATTGCAACGCTGATCAGCTGTATTCCTGTGATCACAGGTGCTGTGTTATTTTTTGTCCTGGACAAGTCGCCTGCGGCGATTGCAGTACTGGTGATACTTGGTATTGTGAGCACGATTCTGGCAGTTTTCGTGCAGATGTGGTATGCACTGGCATTGTATCTGCTTTTGGATCATCCGCAGATGAAGGCACGCGAATCATTAAAGATCAGCCGTCAGATCATGAAGGGAAATAAAGGAAGATTATTTTATATTTATCTGAGCTTTATCGGATTGCAGATACTGTGTATGCTGTCTTTAGGCATCGGGTCACTCTGGGTATATCCATACCAGTCACAGACGCTGGTTATTTTTTATCTGGATGTGGTCGGGGAGATCCCATCAAACATAAGCTAATGCTCCGGCTGATTGCCGGATATTAGAATATACTATTATTAGGAGGAGTTTTTCATAATGAACCAACAAAAAGACATTATAAGAGATGCCAGGGTTTTGGGTACGCCGAAAATGCTGCTGCTTGGTCTGCAGCATATGTTCGCTATGTTCGGAGCGACAATTCTTGTACCGATTCTGGTAAACAGCTATTTTCAGAGTACCTCACAGGTATTGTCCGTACAGGTGACATTGTTCTGTGCAGGATTCGGTACCTTGTTTTTCCATCTGTGTACCAAATTTAAGGTTCCTGCTTTTCTGGGATCTTCATTTGCTTTTCTGGGAGGCTTTTCCAGCGTTGCGGCACTGGATACCGGGATATTTGCCAATATGGCAGATAAAGAAAAACTGCAGTATGCGTGTGGCGGAATTGTTGTGGCAGGATTGTTGTATCTGATCCTTGCACTGATCATCCGGTGCGTTGGCGTAAAACGTGTGATGCGTTTCCTTCCACCGGTGGTAACCGGCCCGATCATTATCTGTATCGGACTGAGCCTTGCACCGTCTGCGGTCAGCAATGCATCCACAAACTGGCTCATTGCAATTGTGGCACTGGCGGTCATCATTATTTTCAATATCTGGGGAAAAGGAATGTTCAAGATTATTCCGATTCTTCTCGGTGTAGTGATTTCGTATGTGTTCGCACTGGTTCTGCAGGGACTTGGTTTTACGAATCCGGACGGATCTGTTATTTTAAATTTTTCCGGCGTTTCCTCGGCGGCTGTTGTCGGACTTCCACCGTTTATCCTGCCGAAATTTAATCTTACAGCGATTCTTATCATGGCACCGATCGCCATTGCGACCATGATGGAGCATATCGGAGATATTTCCGCGATTTCTGCAACGGTAGGACAGAACTTTATTGAGGATCCGGGATTGCATCGTACCCTGATCGGTGATGGAATTGCAACTTCCATTTCTGCAATGATCGGAGGACCGGCAAATACAACCTATGGAGAGAACACAGGCGTTCTGGAGTTGTCCCGTGTACATGATCCGAAGGTTGTCCGTCTTGCGGCATGTTATGCGATCGTTTTAAGTTTTATCCCGAAAGTAGCAGAGATTATTGCTTCGATGCCGGCATCCATTATTGGCGGTGTCAGCTTTATTCTTTACGGTATGATTTCTGCTATCGGTGTAAGAAATGTGGTTGAAAACCATGTGGATTTCACCAAGTCCAGAAACCTCATTATTGCAGGTGTGATCTTAGTTTCCGGTCTCGGATTCTCAGATGGACTGACCTTTACGATCGGAAGCACTTCCATTACCCTGACATCCCTTGCCATCGCAGCGATTGCCGGAATCGTGCTCAATGCGATTCTGCCGGGAAATGATTATGCATTTGGAAAAGACCCGGAAGGAGATGCATCTCGCGGTGTGGATCTGCGTCCGCATGAGCTGGAACAGGAACTGAAAAATCAGAAATAGAATGTTTATCCAAGAAGTGCAATGCCAAAGACGGCCAGGACGAGATTTTTGACCAGCCAGTTGAGCAGTACAATGGCAAGCGCGATCCACAGATAAATATCACGATAATGCATCCCGATGGCAAAACGTCCGCGGGATGCTTTTTCTATGGTCTGGGACAGCATAAACCAGCCGAAAAAGACAGCGGTATACACAACAATCGGATGGTAAAAGAAAGACCGCACAATATGTCCGTGCAGCAGAGCATGAATTGCGCGTGTGCCGCCGCATCCGGGACAGTAGTACCCGGTCAGATTGTGCAGGACACAGCCATCCGGAGGGAATATCCACAGGAAATAACCGCTTTTCCATGCAAGTCCGAGCACGAGTGCGAGAATAAGACATACCCAGCCGATGATATAAAAAGAAAAATCTAAAGTTTTGTCGGTGCGTAATATATTTGAAATCTTCATGGAAATTATGTTAGCAAATGAATGGGAAAAAGTCCAGATGGTGTTGACATTTTCGGACAATGTGAATATAATAACGATGAAAAATAAAGAAGGAATTCTTCGGGGCAGGGTGCTGCGGATGACGCATATTCCCGACCGACGGTATAGTCCGTGAACTGCTTTTTGCAGCCGAACCGGTGAGATTCCGGTACCGACAGTATAGTCTGGATGAGAGAAGAAAAAGTGCAAATCCATGTTTGCACTGTTGACTGTATGAAGTAAACCCCGATAGAGAAGTCTATCGGGGATTTATTTTTTTGAATAATATATGCAGGCAACACTCCTCTGGAATTCCGTTGATTCTGAAAGGAGAGTTATTATGAGTGAACAGACAAAGACAGCAGTAAAGCAGGGAGGCATGAATACAAAAGTACGCTATATTACGGTTACAGCGATGCTTTCTGCCGTAGCGTTCGTGCTTATGTATCTGGAGATTGCCATTCCGATCATGCCATCATTTATCAAATTTGATTTTTCGGATCTGCCGGCACTACTTGGAAGCTTTGCGCTCGGACCAGTGTGTGGGGTATTGATCTGTCTGATCAAGAACGTTCTCCATCTGGCATTTTCAAACAGTATGTTTGTTGGAGAACTTTCCAATTTTATTCTCGGAGCCGTGTTTGTGGCAATTGCAGGTAATATCTACAAACATAAAAAGACCAAAAAGAGTGCGGTAGTCAGTGGTCTGGTTGCAGCATTGGTTATGGGAATAGTCAGTGTGTTTTCCAATTATTTTGTGGTTTACCCGGTATATTACAAGGCTGGTATGGCAGAGGAAGCCATCCTGCAGATGTATCAGGCAATTGCACCATCCATGAAAAGTGTACTGCAGTGCCTGATCTGCTTTAATCTTCCATTTACAATTGTAAAAGGACTGATTGCAGTTGCCATCTGTATGCTGATTTACAAACCGTTATCTCCAGTTTTAAAAGGACGTTTAAGTGAATACTAAATGGTTTTGGGAGCACCCGTGGGGTGCTCCTTTTTTTTCTCTTTTCTTTTGTTTGGAAAATTGTTATAATATGATACAACGTAATGGTTTTCTGTGTGATACGCAGAAAGCCTTATCATTTATTTTGGATAGGAGAAGAAGGCATGAAAGCGTCATTTGATGTTACATTATCACCCAAAGACCTGTATCGGTTTAATATGTACCAGACGTATACCGGGTTTCAGGGATGGAGTTCCATTGCGCTTGGAATTCTTGGATTTGTTATGGCTGGAATCAGTTTTCAGAATGGAAAAACATCTTACACCCTGCTCTATATTGCAGTAGGATTTTTGTTCCTTCTTTATATCCCGGTTGCACTGTGGTTTCGAGCGAAGGAGACCCTGAAGACAAACAAGGTGCTTGCCGGCACACTGCATTATGAAATTACAGAGAAAAATATTCATGTATCCCAGGGAAAAGAAACTGGGGATATGGAGTGGCAGGCAATTTATAAGATTGTAGCGAATGCAAAGCAGATTTTAATCTACAGCAATCGGAAAAGCGCATATATTATTCCTATGGAGCAGATGGGGGATCAGTATGCAGCGTTCCGGACACTTGCAGAACAGAAACTGGAAAAATATAAACTCAGAATGAAGGCGTAGAGGCAGTATGCAGGATAAAAAAGTTATAGAATTTGAAACTTTTTCCCCGGAGGAAACTTTAGAACTCGGTAGAAAACTGGCAAGAGAGGCACGGCCTGGGGATGTATATACACTTGTCGGGGATCTGGGAGTCGGCAAGACGGTTTTTACACAGGGAATCGCACAGGGACTTGGAATTGAAGAGCCGATCTGCAGCCCGACATTTACCATTGTCCAGGTATATGAAGAGGGGCGGATGCCGTTCTATCATTTTGACGTCTACCGTATCGGGGATATCGAGGAGATGGACGAGATCGGATATGAGGACTATTTTTACGGTGAGGGTCTGACGATGATCGAGTGGGCCAATCTGATTGAAGAGATATTGCCGGATCATTACCGGGAGATCACCATTGAAAAAGATCTGGAAAAAGGTTTCGACTACAGAAAAATAACAATTTTAGACAGATAGAGGACAGAATATGAAAATACTAGCGTTGGACAGCTCAGGACTGGTGGCAGGGGTTGCGGTCACAGAAGACGACAATCTGCTGGGAGAATATACCATCAATTATAAAAAAACACATTCACAGACACTTCTTCCAATGTTGGATGAAGTAGCAAAAATGATAGAACTTGATCTGAATACGATTGATGTGATTGCAGTGTCCGCAGGACCTGGATCTTTTACGGGACTCAGGATCGGCTCTGCGACGGCCAAGGGACTCGCTCTTGCCCTGAACAAACAGATTGTTTCCGTGCCGACGGTGGATGCCCTGGCATATAATCTGTGGGGATGTGAGGATCAGGTATGTCCGCTTATGGATGCGCGCCGGCAGCAGGCCTATACCGGACTGTATACTTTCTCCGATGGGCAGATGCAGACACTTCTTCCGCAGTGTGCGGTAGGAATCGATGAAATTACCGCAAAGATCAATGAAAGTGGAAAGAAAACCGTATTTTTGGGCGATGGTGTTCCGGCTTTTGCCGATTACCTGAAAGAAAATTTACAGGTACCATACCTGTTTGCACCTGCACATTGCAATAAGCAGCGTGCGGCATGTGTTGCGGTACTCGGCGGCATTTTATACCGTCAGGGAAAGGCTGAGGATGCAGCTGCACACAAGCCGGATTATCTGCGCCTGTCGCAGGCGGAAAGAGAACGCCAGGAAAAGGCAAGGGATTTTCGCATATGAGAATACGGCAGATGACCGCGGAAGACATTCCGGCTGTTGCACAAATTGAAAAAGAATGTTTTTCCCAGCCGTGGAGTGAACAGGGATTTCTGGATGGAATGAAAGATGCCATATTTTTCGTGGCGGAAGATCCTCAGATCGCAGGTTATATTGGCATGTACCGGATGCCGCCGGAGGGAGAGATTACCAATGTGGCAGTGACACCGAAAATGCGTAAAAAAGGCTGTGGAAGAGAGCTTCTTCTTAGGATGCAGCAATGGGCCGAAAAACATGGAATTGACCGGATCGTACTTGAAGTACGTTCCGGAAATGAGCCGGCGATACACTTATACCGGACATGTGGATTTGAAAAAATTGGAGTGCGAAAAAATTTTTATCAGTTTCCCAGAGAGGATGCAGATATTATGGAGTGGAAACGATTATGTTAGATGTATGTTTGTTAGGAACTGCAGGAATGATGCCGCTGCCGTACCGGTGGCTGACATCACTTATGCTCAGATATAATGGGAGCAGTCTGCTGATCGATTGCGGTGAGGGAACCCAGATTGCAATCAAAGAGGCGGGACTTAGCTTTAAACCGATCGATATTCTCTGCGTGACACATTTTCACGCGGATCATATCAGCGGTCTTCCGGGGCTTCTTCTGACGATGGGAAATGCGGAGCGGACAGAACCGCTTACGATCATCGGGCCAAAAGGACTCACACGTGTCGTGACGGCACTGCGGACAATTGCACCGGAACTTCCGTTTGAGATCAATTGTATAGAACTGACACAGCCGGAAGAATCTTTTTCTATCCAGGGATATGACATTCATGCGTTCCGTGTAAAGCACAATGTCATTTGTTACGGATATTCGGTGGAAATCCATCGTGCGGGACGTTTTTCGGTGGAGCGTGCCAGAGAACAGAATGTTCCGATGAAATTATGGAGCCGCCTGCAGAAAGGGGAGACCATCGAGCAGGATGGTGTGATCTATGAGCCGCAGATGGTACTCGGACCGGCAAGAAAAGGTCTGAAAGTGACGTATTGTACAGACAGCCGTCCGCTGGATACCATTGTAAACGCTGCAAAAGAATCGGATTTATTTATCTGTGAAGGCATGTATGCAGAAAAAGAAAAGTTAAATAAGGCAAAACAGTACAAACATATGACGTTTTATGAGGCCGCAGATATGGCGAAGCGTGCAGAAGTTAAAGAACTGTGGCTGACCCATTTTTCTCCGTCTCTGGTAAGGGCGGAGGATTATATGCCACAGGTGCGGGATATTTTCGCAAATGCATACCTTGGCAAAGATGGAAAGAGTGTGGAATTAACATTTGAGGAGGAATAGGCGTATGAAGAAAGTTGGGATTACCGTTGCAGCAGCAGTATGTGTTGTTTTATTGTGCGTGGGATTTTATTTCATGAAAAACAGCGATGGTTCACAGGCATCGAAAGAAAATCTGACGGTGGTTCAGAGAATCAATGAAAAAAATCTGACGGATGATTATCCGAAAACTCCGCGCGCAGTGATTAAACTGTATAACCAGATCATTACCAGTTATTATTCCGGAAATTATACGGATGATGAGTTCGACAAGCTGATTGATCAGGCGCGTATGCTTTTTGATCAGGATCTTGCCGATAACAATTCCAAGGATGATTACAAGAAGTCGGTGGAGACAAGCATTGCGGATTACAAGAACCGTTCCTTTAAGATCCGTCAGACCAATGTATGTGACAGCGATGATGTAAAATACCTGACGGATGACAGCAACGGGGATAAACTGGCATATGTCACAGCTTCTTATTTTACGGAAGAAAATAAAAAGTTTGATAAAACCTACCAGATGTATGTGCTTAGAAAAGACGATAACGGAGACTGGAAAATCCGTACATTTTATAAAATCAAGGGGAATTCGACAGAGGAAGAATAAAAATGAGTGACACAGAACAGACTATAAAAATACTTGCGATTGAAAGCTCTTGTGATGAAACCGCTGCGGCAGTTGTGGTGAATGGCCGGGATATGCGTTCGAATGTAATTTCTTCACAGATTGCTCTCCATACATTATATGGAGGGGTTGTACCGGAGATCGCATCGAGAAAGCATATTGAAAAGATCAATCAGGTAATCGCACAGGCACTTTCGGATGCAGATATGACATTACAGGATATGGATGCGATTGGTGTGACTTACGGGCCGGGGCTAGTTGGTGCACTGCTGGTTGGCGTGGCAGAGGCTAAGGCGATCAGCTATGCTGCGAACATTCCGCTGGTAGGGGTACATCATATAGAAGGACATATCAGCGCAAATTATATTGAAAATCCTGATCTGAAACCACCGTTTTTATGTCTTGTGGTCTCTGGAGGGCATACGCACCTTGTGAAAGTGACGGATTACGGAACGTATGAAATCCTCGGACGGACCAGGGATGATGCGGCAGGAGAAGCATTTGATAAAGTGGCACGCGCAATCGGGCTGGGATATCCGGGAGGACCAAAAATTGAAAAAGTTTCCCATGAAGGAGATCCGAAGGCAATTTCCTTTCCGCGGGCAAAGATTGCAGATGGGGTATATGATTTCAGTTTCAGTGGATTAAAGTCTGCGGTGCTGAATTATCTGAACGGATGCAGGATGAAAAATCTTCCAATTAATCAGGCGGATGTTGCAGCATCATTCCAGCAGTCGGTGACGGATGTGCTGGTGGATCATGCGCGGCATGCAATCCGCGAATATCATATGGACAGTTTTGCAATTGCCGGCGGAGTTGCATCCAACGGAGTAATCCGTGCGGCTATGGAACAGATGTGCCGTGAAGAAGGGGTGAAATTTTATCATCCTTCGCCGATTCTGTGCACCGATAACGCAGCGATGATAGGTGCTGCAGCATATTATGACTTTATTGCGGGAAAACGTGCAGGGCTGGATCTGAACGCTGTTCCGAATCTGAAATTGGGAGAATGACCGGATGGAAAACAGGAAACGCTATACAGCGATCGTACTTGCGGCAGGCAGTGGAAGAAGAATGCAAAGTGATACACCCAAACAGTTTATGGAACTGTGTGGACATCCGCTGGTCTATTACAGTCTGTATGCATTTGAAAAGAGTCCGGTAGATGATATTATACTGGTAACAGGAAAAGATGATGTTTCCTATTGCAGAAAAGAAATTGTAGAGGCTTGTGATTTCAGAAAAGTCCGCGCGGTGATTCCGGGCGGCAAAGAACGTTATCTGTCAGTATATGAAGGATTAAAAGCAGCTGCGGGCACCGACTATGTTCTGATCCATGATGGGGCACGTCCGATGATTGATGAAACGGAAATCCGGTTGTCCATGCGTGCCGTAGAAGAGGAGCATGCATGTGTGATTGGTGTACCGGTAAAAGATACGATCAAAGTGGGAAATGCAAAACATTATGCTGTGGATACACCGGACAGAAGCTGTCTGTGGGCGGTACAGACACCACAGAGCTTTTCTTATGAACTTTTAATGGAAGCATATGGGGAAATGTGGCAGGCAGCAGAATCCGGCGAAAGGATCACGGATGATGCAATGATTGTGGAACGGTTTACCGGTCATAAAGTCAAGCTTGTTCAGGGGAAATACGAGAATATCAAGGTCACAACACCGGAAGATTTGTTAATTGCAGAAGTTTTTTTAAAAAAAGCAAAAAAAATGAAAAATTGTTATTGACATAAAGAGCCGGGGATGGTAATATATGTCTTGCGCTGATTCAGATGAACAGCGAAAACAGAATACGGAGAGGTATCGAAGTGGTCATAACGAGGCGGTCTTGAAAACCGTTTGTCCGAAAGGGCGCATGGGTTCGAATCCCATCCTCTCCGCTTACTGATGAAAGTCAGTACGAATTAATATGTAATGCAATTCGGAGAAGTACCCAAGCTGGCCGAAGGGACACCCCTGGAAAGGGTGCAGGTCGTTAATAGCGGCGCGAGGGTTCAAATCCCTCCTTCTCCGCTCGCTTGAATGATTAATTCAAAAAGTTCTTGACAAAGACTTAAGAATGAGTTAATATAGACAAGCTGTTCGAAAGAAAAAGCTTTCGACAAAATAAAATAAAAAAGTTCTTGACAAAACAGACTTGATAAGATAAAATGAACAAGCTGTCGCCGAGAACGACAACAAAACAAAGAACCTTGATAACTGAACAGT
>ENA-ORTT01001898-ORTT01001898.1-human-gut-metagenome-genome-assembly--contig:-NODE-1898-length-18523-cov-2.710364_pt1 | contig 18523 bp, 21 predicted proteins | sample MGYA00242074_ERZ509197 | MGnify/ENA primary metagenome ERZ509197 (study PRJEB26280, sample SAMEA2338789) | human gut metagenome | biome: human gut; feature: human-associated habitat; material: faeces...
CAGAACCACCTGTTTTCCCGCCTCTGCCTGCAGACGGATCTGATGGTTGGCTCTTGCGTGTCCATACGCCCTGCGTCCGTCACAGACATCATAGCGGTAAAAATAAACTTCCTCTGTCTCTGCGATCTCTTTTATCATTCCGTTTGTACGAAGATGCAGTGTCATTCCTTCACTTTCCACTGCTCCTTTTGTAAATACGATTTCCTGATCCGGCAAGAGATCGGCTCCCTTTGGTACGAACTGGAAAAATGGAGTCAGCACAAATTCCACATTCCGGCTGCTGCGGTTTTTGATTTCATAACGAAGCGCCACTGTATTTTCTTCCTGTGGCATTCCAATCTCTTTTTTGATCTCCACACCATTTACAAGGAATCTCCAGATCGGAGTATCTTCATAGGAAAATGCCGCCAGATGAAGATATCCATCCTCCGGTGTCTGCTCCTCAAACTCCTGTGTGGACAGTGTAAGCTCGTCTCCTTCTTCTATCAGAAGTTCTTCTTTTAAGCGGTGTATCATGTTGTATCTGCAGTTTGGCGCTGTTGTACAAGCCATCAACAGTGCATGATCATTTCTTGACACTGCACCAGTCATCGTCATGGAGGAAAATCCCCCCAGTCCGTTGGTCATCAGATAACAGTTTTCCAGTCCCCGCTCTCTCGTTTTCCAGTCTTGTTTTCCATACATCCATTTCATCACACTTTACCTGCTCTCTTCCCTTTTTCCAAGTATCAAAATACTGACCGGAGAAACTTTCATACGTTTCGCTGCAATCTGCGGATGTTTCCATAAAAAGCTGTCCTCTCCGTCTGCAAGAACTTCCCATGTCCCTTCTGAAAGTTTCACTTCCTTCTGTTTTTCACTGCCGTTATATACAATACAGAGTGTTTTCCACAACTGCACAAACTCTTCTCTTCATGTTCCCTCATCTTTTATTTTTGTTTCGTATTATTTCGTACATGATGATGATATCATTTTTTCCCTGTTTCGTCAATCCTAACAACGTATAGTACTCTTTATTTTCTATGTTTTGCATAGTTTTTATCCTGTATTTTTATTCACTTTCAACAATCCATGTTTTTTTGCAAACAAGAAACTTTCCGAAACTCATTCTCTTTTTCCATGGATATTCATTGCATTTTCCACTTTTTTTCTATATAATGAAAAAGGTTACTATGAACAGTAACAAAAAAAGGACGCAGAAAGGAGCCCCAATGGCTACATTACAGGATATTGCTGATCGTCTGAATATCTCAAAAGGCACTGTTTCCAAAGCCTTAAACGGTGCACCTGATATCAGCGAAACTTTACAAAAAACCGTACTGGAAACAGCTGTTGAAATGGGATATACAAAAATTCGCCGCCAGAAGGCTGCGGAGAAAAAACTCTGTATTCTGATTGAAAACGTAGATTACAAAGAGTCACATCAATTTGGATATGAAATCCTGCTCGGCTTCCGCCAGCTTGCAGAACCTGCCGGTTATACCGTAGATATTGTAGATACTACTGAAAAACTGCAGAAAAGCACCCCGTACGATGTTTTTATGCTGCAGAACCAGTATCTGGGAGCTTTTGTCGTTGGATTTTCGTTGAATGATCCGTGGATGAAAGATTTTCAGACCAGCAGAACACCGACCGTTCTGTATGACAACTATATTATTGCAAATCCAAATATGGCATATGTCGGAATCGACAACAACGAAGGCATGGAACTCGCCGTCTCCCATTTAAAAAAACTGGGACATAAAAAAATCGGATATTTGAGCAGCGCCCTTGGTTCTCATATCATGCAGATCCGCCACAAAGCATTTTTCCACGCTTTGAAACAAAACGGCCTAAAGTCCGATCCGACCTATGCGGGAAGTTCCTACTATATCACTCAATGTATGGAAAAGCATCTGCCCCGTCTGTTGGATCTGGGAATCACCTCTATTGTCTGCAACCATGATCTGATCGCCAATGCCGCGATGATTCAGTGTCAGCAGCTCGGATACAAAGTTCCGGACGAGATCAGCATCATCGGGTTTGATGATCTCCCGATCTGCACATATACTTCCCCGCCGCTGACTACCATCCGCCAGGAACGGATCCAGCTTGGCAAAAGTGCTTACTATGCTCTGGACAGTCTGATGAATCAAGTATCCATCGGAACACTTCTGTTACATGCAAAATTAATTGAGAGGGGATCGACCGGAGAGGTCCCTCAGACAAATAATAATATAAAAAGAACTGGCGATTGATTTCAGCTTCAACCGCCAGTTCTTTTTACAAATCATATTCTTTTAACAGAGTCTCCCGATATGCCTCATCCTCCACTGCCCGTTTCATATCGTCCATTCGCTGCTCTTTGAGTAATTTCTCATAAAGCGTATTGATTCTCCGTTCCCCTTCTTTATATCCTGTCTCATACATATCCTCTTCATATTTTTCCCTTTCCGTTTACAATCCCGCAATTTTCACAAAAACAGCAAAAAAAATACGCAGGCCATCGTATCGCCCACGCATTTTTCATTTCTTATAATTCAATCCGTCCTGTTGTATCTTTATTGATTACGTAATATGCTGCGGATTCTTCTGGCTTCAGATAAAGTTTTACATCTTTCAGCTCGCCTACTTTATGCTTCAGCTCTTTTGTCCAGACTTCTTTTACTTTTTTCATCAGCTCTTTTTCTGAATATTCTTTTCCGGCAAACTGCAGATACATTTCACATTTTACTGCTGTTTTTGCTGCTGTCGTTGTCTTTGCAGAAGTTTTTCTTGCTCTTGTCTTTTTTTCTTCTGCTGCCGGCTCAGATTCCTGTAACACAGCTGCTCTTGTTTCAATTGCTTTTGTTGTGTCTTTCTTGGTCTCGATTGCCTTTGCCTTTCCTGCTTTTGTCTCAATCGCCTCTACTTTTGCAGGTTTTACTTCTTCTTTTTTCTCTGTCGCCTTTTCATTTGCAACAACTTTCTTTGCTGTCTGTGCTGATGTCACTTCTTCTGCTGTCTTTACCGGTGTCTGTACTGTTGTTTTCGCTGTTGTCTTAGATGCTCCTTTTTTTGCTGCCATATCAATTCCCTCCTGATAAAACACGAAACGGATATTGCTCCGCTTATCTTCCGGCTCTGCCGCAAACCACACGGCCGGAACATGACTGTTATCCCCTACTTTTCGCAGGTTCAGCAAATATTGTACCTCATTTTTCCAAAAACGTCAAAAAAATATCAGAGCTCCGTTTTCTTTTCCTGTTCCCGTTCCTGATAACCTCTGAAAAAATCGGATAATTTATCCAGTGTCTGCAGCAAAATTGCAAGCTCCTGCTCCTTTAGATTTTCAATCACTGCATTGGTCATCTGCATATGGAAATTCTTGTGATGTTCATATGCTCTCTTCCCTTTTCCGGTCAACTGGATATAGACCACCCTGCGGTCTGTCTCGCTCCTCTGCCGTGTCACATATTTTTTATTGACCAGGCTGTTCATAGACGTTGTCAAGGAACCCGCTGTAATTCCCAGTGTTCTCGCAACTGCCGACATTGTGCTTTCCTCTCCCAGACCGATTGCTTCTATTATATGCATGTCGTTGTTGGTAATATCCTTAAATTCCTCTGTTATGATTGCTTTTTCTTCCAATTCCCAGATTTCGTTGAACAGGTGAACCAGGGTATCATTAATGGTCTTATATGCATCCAAAGATGTATTCTCCTCTCCGTACCATTCACTTGTTCCTGTCCTTTACGTAAACAATGATGCCACCACTTCCTCTACGGTCTCGATCTTTTCTGCCTTCCATGCGTTGGCGCCGCAAAAGATAAGTCCGTTTTCTATATCTCCTTTCACCGCGGCGATCAGGCTGTCTGTAATGCAGTATGGTATCTGAGAAGGGTTACATTTTGCAAGACATCTGTGACAGGAACTGTGTTCTATTTTCTCTCCAAGCATAACACGTTTCATGAGGGGATTCAAGATGGCTCTTCCCGGCATTCCGACCGGACTTTTCACAATGGCAATCTCATCTTTTACAGCTTTCAGATACGCTTCTTTATACCGCCGGTGGGCATCACATTCTTTTGTTGTAACAAATCTGGTTGCCACCTGAACCCCATCCGCTCCAAGCTGCTCCATCCTTTGGACATCACTTCTGTCATAAATTCCGCCTGCTGCAATCACTGGAATCCGGCACTTGTACTTCTTCGCATACTGCCGCACCACGTCCAGAATATTCCCGAACTCCATATGGTAGGCATCTCCCTTCCACTTGTCCAGTTCCGCCTCTGTAAATCCAAGATGACCTCCTGCAAGAGGCCCTTCTGCCACGATCAGATCCGCCGTCCTTCCATATTTTTTATCCCAGTATTTCAAGATTACCTGCGCAGAACGTGCTGTGGATACAATGGGAGCAATTTTCACCGCACTGCCTTCTGTCAGTGCCGGAAGGTCCACAGGCAGCCCTGCACCGGATATGATCAAGTCTGCACCTGCTTTTACTGCTGCCTTTACATGATCTGCATATCCTTTTAAAGCCGTCATAATGTTATATCCGATGATTCCGTTTTCTGAAATTTGACGTGCTTTTTGCATTTCTTTTCCAATCGCACGAAGGTTGGCCTCCTCCGGATGTTTATCAAAATCCGGTTCCCGATATCCGATCTGAGCAGTGGATATCACTCCGATTCCGCCGGCTTTCGCCACACTTCCCGCCAGCCTTCCCAGACTGATTCCTACACCCATTCCCCCCTGGATCAAAGGAACTTTTGTTATTTTTTCTCCGATTTTTAAGTTTTCCATATTTCACTTCTTTCTATGGTATTTTTATGTTGCTACATCTTCCTATGGATCACGGCGGTGGTAATAACTCAACATTTACAACACATGTTGTTACATCTTCCGGAAACGCTCGTAACGCTGCACTGCCAGCTCCTCAGGCGAGAAATTGCAGTGCGTGTCCAGAAACTCTGTGATCTTTTTTTGAAGAACAAAAACCACAGACTGCATGGTTTCTTCTGTATACACTTCTGGTTCCGCAATGACAGCTTCAATCACGCCAAGTTTCTTCAGATCTGCTGCTGTCAATTTCATCACCTCTGCCGCTTCACTTGCGCGTTTGCTGTCTTTCCACAAGATGCTCGCAAACCCTTCCGGAGACAGCACAGAATATATCGCATTTTCCAGCATCCAGACTTCATCCGCGACTGCCAGCGCCAATGCACCTCCGCTTCCGCCTTCACCGATCACAACAGACAGAACCGGAACCTTCATGGATGACATTTCAAACAGGTTTCTTGCAATGGCTTCTCCCTGCCCCCGCTCTTCTGCCTCTATACCGCAAAATGCCCCCGGTGTATCCACAAACAGAAGAATCGGCCGTTTAAATTTCTCGGCCTGCTTCATCAGACGAAGTGCTTTTCGATATCCTTCCGGAGACGGCATTCCAAAATGATGCGCTACATTTTCTTTGGTAGATTTTCCCTTCGCCTGTGCGATCACTGTAACCGGAATCCCCGCAAACCTCGCGATTCCACCAATGATTGCAGGATCATCTCCATAACAGCGGTCTCCATGAAACTCCAGAAAATCGGAAAAAAGTGTACGGATATAATCCTGTCCTACAGGCCGGTCATTTTTTCTGGAAATTGTGACCCGTTCCCACGCATCTTTTTCCTGTACAGACTGCCGTTCTTTTTCCACTGTCTGTACAGGCTTTTGAATAACAGGATTTTGAGCGGTATGATGCATCTGCAGAATATTTGCAAGAACAGTTCTCATCTCTTTTCGCTCTACGATACGATCGATAAAGCCGTGTTCCAGTAAAAATTCAGAACGCTGAAAGCCTTTCGGCAGTTTTTCTCCAATGGTCTGTTCAATGACTCTCGGACCTGCAAATCCAATCAGCGCCTTCGGCTCTGCCAGGATTACATCTCCCAGCATTGCAAAGCTGGCAGTCACCCCGCCTGTGGTCGGATCTGTCAGCACCGAAACATAGAGAAGTCCCGCATCACTGTGCTGTTTTAATGCAGCTGCCGTTTTCGCCATCTGCATCAGAGATACAATTCCCTCCTGCATTCTGGCACCGCCGGAACAGGCAAATATAATCACCGGGAGCTGTTCCTTTGTGGCACGTTCCACCGCTCTTGTGATCTTTTCTCCCACAACCTGTCCCATGCTCGCCATCAGAAACCGCCCGTCACACACCGCGATCACCGCCGGATTGCCCTCGATAGATGCTTTTCCGGTCACAACAGCTTCTGAAAGTCCGGTCTTTTCCTTCAGACTTTTTACCTTTTCCTCATATCCCTTAAACTCCAGCGGATTGACAAATTCCATGTCTTTCTCCCACTCTTCAAAGGAATCTTCATCCACAGTCATCCGGATTCTTTCATATGCGTGCACCCGGAAGTACCCCTGACATTTCGGACAGATATAGCCTGCACTTTTTACCTCTTCCGTCAGAATCGCAGCGCCGCATTTATTGCACTTCTTCAGGAGTCCTTCCGGAACTTCCGGCCGTTCGCTTTTCAGCGGAATATAACTTTTTCGATTTTTCTTAAACATATTCTGCAGTTTCATACACTTGCTTCCTTTTTACTGATTTTCCATCGTTTCAATAAATTCAATATCGGTATTTCCACTTACAAAATCGGGATGATGTAAAATGTCATACTGATAATCCACATTGGTCTGAATTCCCTCAATGATCACTTCACCCAATGCACTTCGCATTTTCAGAATTGCTTCTTCTCTGCTTTTGGCATGCACGATCAGCTTTGCCAGCATGGAATCGTAATACGGCGGCACTGTATATCCACTGTAGATCGCCGTATCAATCCGCACCCCTTTTCCGCCTGGCAGATAGACATCTGTGATAGTTCCCGGAGAAGGGCGGAAATTCTTTACCGGATCCTCGGCATTGATTCTGCATTCAATAGCATGACCATTTAAGGAAATGTCTTCCTGCGAAACTTTTAGCTTCTCTCCATCTGCGATCCGAATCTGCTCCTTAATCAGATCGATTCCTGTCACCCACTCTGTGACCGGATGCTCTACCTGAATCCGGGTATTCATTTCCATAAAATAAAAGGCTCCGCTTTTCTCCAGCAAAAACTCAATCGTTCCCGCATTGGTATACCCTGCTGCCTTTGCCGCCCGCACAGCGGCCTCTCCCATTGCTTTACGCAGCTTCGGATTTAACGCCGAAGATGGAGATTCCTCGATCAGCTTCTGATGATTCCTCTGGATCGAACAGTCCCGCTCTCCCAGATGCACTACATTTCCATGCTTGTCTGCCAGAATCTGAAATTCAATATGACGCGGATGCTCAATAAAATGTTCGATATACATGGCATCATCACCAAAGGCATTTTTTGCCTCACTCTGAGCCGTCAGAAATGCGGACTCAAATTCCTCCTCTGAATATGCGGTGCGCATTCCTTTTCCGCCGCCTCCAAGCGCTGCTTTGATCATCACCGGATATCCCACTTCCCCGGCAATTCGTTTCCCGTGCTCTGCTTCGTATATACATTCACTGCATCCGGGAATAACCGGTACATTGGCTGCTTCCATAGTCTGCCTGGCAATCGATTTATTTCCCAGTTTTTGAATCACAGAAGAAGACGGTCCGATAAAGATGATTCCACATTTTTCACAAAGCTCTGCAAATCTGCTGTTTTCTGACAGAAATCCAAATCCCGGATGGATCGCATCTGCACCGGATGTCAGCGTGGCACTTAATATATTTTCCATACTCAGATAGCTTTGTGCAGACGGCGCCGGACCGATACACACTGCCTCATCTGCCAGCTGTGTATGCAGCGCTTCTTTGTCTGCCTCTGAATAAACAGCCACAGTCAGAATGCCCATCTCCCGGCATGCCCGAATGATCCGGACTGCAATCTCACCTCTGTTTGCAATCAATATTTTTTCTATCATCTCTACTCACCTACCATAAATGTCAGCTGTGCACTGGCTACCACGTTTCCATTCACAGATGCCACTGCTTCCCCGACTCCTACCGGCCCTTTGCGTTTGATGATCTTTGTTTCCAGCTTCAGTTTGTCTCCCGGAAATACCATTCCTTTAAATCTGCAGTTCTGCACGCCTCCGAAAAATGCGATCTTCCCCTGATTTTCCGGAACACTTAAGATCGCGACTGCACCGACCTGCGCCAGAGCCTCTAAAATAAGAACTCCCGGCATCACTGCTTTCTTTGGAAAGTGCCCCCGGAAAAATTCTTCCCGGTAAGTCACACACTTATATCCCACCGCAAATTCTCCGGGTTCAAAATCTTCAATCGCATCCACAAGTAAAAACGGATGTCTGTGAGGAATGATTTCCTGTATCTGTTCAATGTTCAATGCTTTCATATTCTGCACCTGCCTATCTCACGATAAAAAGCGGCTGTCCGTATTCTACCGGCGCTCCGTTTTCTACCAGTATTTCTTCTATCGTTCCGTCAAACTCACTTTCAATCTCATTCATCAGCTTCATTGCTTCCACGATTGCCAGAATCTTTCCTTTCTGTACCTGCTCTCCCACCTGTACAAACGGATCTGCATCCTCTGCCGGTGATGCATAGAAGGTTCCTACCAGAGGCGACTTGATGACATTTCCCTCTCTGCTTTTTACAGATTCCCGCGGCTGCTCAAGTACGTTGTCCGACACAGACTCACTTTGCTCTGCAAGTCTGACTTCCCCTTTTTCTTTTTTTAAAGAAATCTTAAAGTCTCCTTCTTCATATTTGAATTCTCCGAGATTCGAGGATGAGACTGTCTGGATCAGTTCTACCAACTGCTCAAATTTCATATTATCTACACTACCCTTCATATTTTTTCAGCAACAGTGACGCATTGTGTCCTCCAAACCCGAGAGAATTCGTCAGCGCATATGTGATCTCTTTTTCAACCGGTGCGCCGATTGCATAATCCAGACTGCACTCTTCCTCTGTCTCTTTGGTTCCCATGGTCTGGTGGATGAATCCATCCTGGATACTTTTCACGCATGTAACAAATTCCACCCCGCCGGCTGCTCCCAGAAGATGTCCGATAATCGATTTTGTAGAATTGACAACAACCTGATCTGCCGATTCTCCCAGTGCATACCGGATTGCTCTTGTCTCATACAGATCATTGTGATGGGTACTCGTTCCATGCGCATTGATGTAATCGATCTGCTCCGGCTGTGCGCCTGCCTCTTCCATCGCAAGCTTCATCGCCATCCCGGCTCCCTCTCCGTTTTCTGCCGGAGACGTAATATGGTACGCATCTCCCGTTGCCCCGTATCCGACAACTTCTGCGTAAATTCTGGCTCCCCGCTTCTTCGCATGCTCCAGTTCTTCCAGCATTACGATCCCGGCTCCCTCTCCTAACACAAATCCATTTCTGTCTTTGTCAAAAGGAATGGAGGCTCTCTTAGGATCCTCAGAATCCGAAAGCGCCGTCAGCGCCGTAAATCCTGCCACGCCGCTTGGGCAAATACAGCTTTCTGCACCTCCTGCCACGCAGAGATCCAGATCTCCATATGCAATCGCACGGAATCCGTCTCCGATACAATGCGTTCCTGATGCGCATGCTGTCACAACACTGGTACATTTTCCTTTGAATCCCAGCTGAATAGAAACATTTCCTGCTGCCATATTGGAAATCATCAGCGGAACCATCAGAGGATTCACTCTGGATGGCCCTTTCTGCAGAATTTTTTCGTAATTTGTCTCCACAGCCTGAAGGCTTCCGATTCCTGAACCAACGATCACCCCCGCCCGATACGGGTTCTCCTGACTCATATCAATTTTCGCATCTTCAAAGGCTTCCTTTGCCGCGGCTACTGCATACTGAGCGAACGGCTCCATTCGCTTCGCTGCTTTGAAATCCATCCGCTCTTTTGCCGAAAATCCTTTCACCTCTGCCGCCAGTTTTACCTTGTATTCCGAAGTATCAAACTTTGTGATGGGACCGATTCCCACCTTTCCTTCCCGCACACTGCTCCAGAACTCCTCCACTGTGTTTCCCACAGGTGTCACTGCTCCAAGCCCGGTCACTACCACTCTTCTTTTCATACTGTTCTCCTTTTCTACATTGCCATACCGCCATCCACATTCAATACCTGGCCGGTGATATATCCTGCTTTGTCTGATGCAAGAAACCAGACCGCTTCTGCCACATCTTCCGGATTTCCAAAACTCCCCAGCGGAATCTGACTTTTTGCATGATTCTGCACCTGTTCAGAAAGAACTTCTGTCATTTCTGTTTTGATAAATCCCGGCGCCACTGCATTGACTGTAATTCCTCTGGATGCGAGTTCTCTTGCCGCAGATTTGGTCAGCCCGATCACACCTGCTTTGGATGCACTGTAGTTTGCCTGTCCTGCATTTCCCAGAATACCGGATACTGAAGAAATATTGATGATCCGCCCCGCCTTCTGACGAAGCATCTGCCTGGACGCAAACCGGATTCCGTTAAAGGTTCCCTTTAAATTCGTCTGAAGTACCGCATCATAATCGGATTCCGTCATTTTCATGAGCAGCCCGTCTCGTGTGATTCCTGCATTGTTTACCAGAATATCCAGCCTTCCATAGGTTTCTATCACATCTTTAAAAAATGCTTCACAGGCAGAAAAATCAGAAACGTCACATCCGTAAATTTCTGCATTTCCACCTTGTTCTTTAATTGTTTGCTGCACCTGTTTTGCCTGCTCTTCATTTCCACGGTAATTGATGACAACAAAAACGCCCTCTTCTGCCAGTTTTTCTGCAATTGCTCTTCCAATTCCACGGGAAGCTCCTGTTACGATTGCCACTTTCTGTTCTAACATAATTCTTTTCCTGCTTTCTCAATATCTTCCCATGTGGAAACCTGATATACCTTCACATCACGGTTGATCTTCCGTAAAAATCCGGATAACGTACGTCCTGGTCCAATCTCCACAAAGGTATCCACACCCTGTCTGATCATCTCTTCCACACTCTGCTGCCAGCGAACCGGTGCTGCGATCTGCTGTATAAGCAATTCTTTTGTTTCCTCGATATCCGAAACATACCGCCCGGTCACATTCGTCACATACGGGATCTGAAGTGGTGAACATTCAATCTGATCCAGTACCTCTTTTAACTGTCCTGCCGCTTCCTGTAACATCGGAGAATGAAATGGACCACTGACGTTTAACGGAAGTACCCGTTTTGCTCCTGCATCCTTTAAAACTGCCCCTGCCTGCTCTACACTTTCTTTCCATCCGGTGATCACAATCTGCCCCGGACAGTTATAGTTTGCAATACTCACTCCTTCAATCCCAGCGATCGCGGCTTCAATCTTTTCGGCATCCAGGCCAAGTACCGCAGCCATCGCGCCTTTTCCATCCGGAACGGCGTTCTGCATCAAAATGCCTCTCTTTCGAACTGCCAGGATCGCATCCTCGATCTGCATCCCTCCTGCCGAAGCAATGGCACAATATTCTCCCAGACTCAACCCTGCCGTTACATCCGGCTTCACACCGGATGTACGCAGCACCTGCTCCATTGCCATACAGACCGTAACAAGTGCTGCCTGGGTATATTCCGTCTGATGAAGATTTTCATTTTCCTCAAAACACAAGGATTTCATATCCAGCTTCAGAAGCCCGGATGATCGGTCAATGATATTTCTCGCAATCTCGCTGTGTTCGTAAAAATCTTTTCCCATTCCGGCTGTCTGCGCTCCCTGTCCGGGAAACATAAATGCTATTTTACTCATGCTTGGAAACTCCTTTTAACAATTTTTCTGCCTGCTCGGTGAGATTCTGTATGATCTCCTCACAGGAAAGTATCTCTTTTACCATTGCCGCAGACTGGCCTGCCATCACACTTCCATTTGTCACATCTCCGTCCACAACCGCTTTTCTAAGCCCCCCCAGCGTCAAAAGCTCCAGTTCTTCAAACGGAACCCCCGCCTGTTCTTTTTCCAGGTATATTTTTGTCATCTGATTGCGAAGCGCACGAACCGGATGCCCAGTGCTTCGTCCGGTGACTCTGGAATCAATATCTCTGGCTTTTATAATACAGTTTTTATAGTTTTCGTGAACCTGTGCTTCTCTGGATGCCACAAACCTGGTACCAATCTGTACCCCTTCTGCTCCCAGCATGAATGCCGCAGCCATCCCTCGTCCGTCTGCAATTCCGCCGGCCGCAATGACCGGTACATTCACTGCATCAACTACCTGAGGTACCAACACCATGGTCGTATTCTCGCCGATATGCCCGCCTGCTTCTGTACCTTCTGCCACCAGTGCATCTGCTCCGCATCGCTCCATCCGCTTCGCAAGGGCAACAGACGCAACCACCGGAATCACTTTGATTCCAGCCTCTTTCCAGAGACTCATATATTTTTCCGGCGAACCCGCTCCCGTTGTCACAACCGGAACTTTTTCTTCTGCCACCAGCTCTGCCACTTCTTTCGCATAAGGGCTCATCAGCATAATATTGACGCCAAACGGCTTGTCGGTTCTTCTTTTCACTTCCTGAATCTGAGCGCGCACCCACTCGGCAGGCGCACTGGCTGCTCCGATGATCCCAAGCCCTCCGGCATTAGAAACTGCCGCTGCCAGATGACTCTCCGCAACCCAGGCCATACCTCCCTGTACAACAGGAGATTCAATCCCCAAAAGTGTGGTAATCTTTGTCTTCATGCCAGTATCCTTCCTTCTATTTGTGTGCTTCCAGATATTTTACAACGTCTCCTACTGTCTGGATCTGCTCCAGATCTTCCGACGGAATCTCTACCTCAAATGCTTCTTCAAACGCCATCACCATTTCAAACAGATCCAGAGAATCTGCTCCCAGATCTTCTTTAAAGGATGTCTCCTCTGTAATTGTTCCTGCGTCTGCTCCTAATGATTCTGCTGTAATTTCTTTGATTTTTTCTAACATAATTTTGTTCCTTTCTTTTACCATTCCAACAGACTTCCCGCCCAGGAAAGTCCTGCTCCAAATCCTGCAAGTATCAGTTTGTCTCCTTTTTGCAACCGCCCTTTTCGATTCCATTCATCCAAAAGAATGGGAATGCTTGCCGCAGAGGTATTTCCATATTCCTGCAGATTCATCGGAAATCTGGAAAGTTCTGCCCCGATCCGCTTCGCCGCTGCTTCAATGATCCTCTGATTGGCCTGATGCAAAAAGAAGTAAGAAATCTCTTCCTTTTCTGTCTGTGCCTTCTGCAGCAATTCCTCCACGATCTCCGGGACTCTTCGGACTGCAAATTTAAATACGCTCTGTCCATCCATCTGAATATAGGCGTCCTTCTCCCGCCCCGGAGCATCCCCGTCTTTGCTGTGACGGTCAGCACAGCTCCTTTTCTTCCATCCGAATGTGCCGCCTGGACAAACATCCCCCCCTCTTCTGCCCGGAGGACAACTGCTCCTGCTCCGTCTCCGAATAAAATACAGGTACTGCGGTCTCTCCAGTCCACCACATGAGACATGCTGTCTGCCCCGATCACAAGCGCCGTCCGGTAAATCCCGGCACGGATATATGCCTGAGCGGTCTGAAGCGCAAATAAAAATCCGCTGCATGCTGCATTGAGATCAAATCCCGCCGCATGCTCTGCCTGTATTTCTCTTTGCACTTCACATGCCGTACATGGAAAAACAGTCTCCGGCGTGGAGGTTGCCACCAGGATCAGATCCACTTCTTCTGCCAACATCCCGGCCTGCGCAAGTGCTCTTTTGGCTGCCATGGCTGCCATATAAGACGTGGTCTCCTGTTCTGCCAGATGCCGTCTGGCGATTCCCGTCCGTTCACGGATCCAGGCGTCATTTGTATCCACCAGGTTTGCCAGTTCTTCATTTTCCACGATTCTGGCCGGCACATAAGAGCCGGTTCCGCATATTCTTCCTGTCATCTTTTCTCTCCATTATTTTTGTTTCAAAATATTTTTATTTTAAAATACTTTGATATTCAAACTATATCACAAAAAATAAATTTGTCAATCCTGTTTTTTCATTTTTAACAGTAACCAATAAACTGTCTCTCTCCCCTTTTCAAATTGAAAACAATTGTAATATTTCCACGCATACCGTATAATAGCCCTTGGTATTTTCTGCGCATTGCAAGCAACTCTTGCTTGCTAAAAAACGGCAATTCATTTACATTGATTACAAATTCAAGCGAAACAAGAAGAGCAAAAATGAATCTAATTTCTATTGCCATTGGCGGAATCTTCCTTTGCTTTGGAATCTCCTGTATTTTTCTAAAAGCTGTGTCAGTAGAATATATTGATACACAGGGGATTTTACATGAAAACTTTTTCTTACTGCCTGTTGGATTTTTATGTTTATTCTGCGGTTTTATCACATTTCTTACAATCGGCATAAGAAATATCTTCTGCAGAATAAAAAAGAAATTTTGTTCTTAGATACAGGAAGGCTGTGACTCCAAACAAGTCACAGCCTTATTACGTTAAAATCTTTCTTCCTAATCCGATCCATACACCCATACACTTCCAGTTCATAAATTCTGACTGCAATATCGGATCCCTGGGTCGGTTTTTCAATGGTTGCTCCATCTTGCACACAAAAATTTTTTGCCCTATAATAAAATGTAAACATTTTCAGGAAGGGGATTTATATGAATTCGATACAAAAAGAAAATCCGCTGGGTTATGAAAAACTGCCAAGGCTGCTGAAATCTTTTGCAGTCCCAAGCATTATCGCAATGCTTGTCAGTTCTTTGTATAACATCGTAGACCAGGTATTTATCGGCCAGGGAGTCGGCTATCTCGGTAATGCAGCTACTAATGTTGCGTTTCCTCTGACCACCATCTCTCTTGCCATCGCACTTCTGATCGGCATCGGAAGTGCTTCACTGTTTTCCCTGAATCTGGGAGCCGGCGAAAAAGAGGACGCCGCGCAGGTCGTAGGGACTGCATTTACAATGATGCTTGTCTTTGGTGTGATCTACGCCGTACTGATCGAGATTTTTCTCGTTCCGCTGCTCACCGCATTCGGTGCAACAGCCGAAATCATGCCATATGCCAAAGAATACACCCGGATCACCGCAATCGGTATGCCTTTTCTGATTGTCAACAATGGGATGAGCAACCTCGCCCGGGCAGACGGAAGTCCGAAATTTTCCATGACCTGTATGCTGATCGGTGCGATCATCAACACCATACTGGATCCGGTCTTTATTTTTGTCTTTAAACTGGGAGTTGCAGGTGCTGCGTGGGCAACGATCATCGGACAGATTGTATCCTGTCTGGTTGCCGTCAGCTATTTAAAGCGATTCCGAAATGTGGAACTAAAAGCGCATTATTTCCGGCTTCACAGAAAGCTTTGTTTAAAAATCGCTTCCCTCGGCATGAGCAACAGTTTAAATCAGGTAGCGCTCACATTTGTACAGATCGTACTGAATAATTCACTGACCTATTATGGAGCACTTTCTCCTTACGGAAAAGAAATCCCGCTGGCAGCCTGTGGAATTGTTATGAAAACAAATGCGATCCTGCTGGCAGTCATCATCGGGATCTCTCAGGGCTCCCAGCCAATCATCGGGTTCAACTACGGTGCAAAACAGTATGATCGTGTCCGCGGCGTTTATAAACTGGCAATTCAGTGTAATCTGGTCATATCTCTGATTGGATTTCTTTTGTTCCAGCTATGTCCACGCCAGATTATCTCCCTGTTCGGAACGGGAGATGCTCTTTATTTTGAGTTTGCCGTCAAATTTATGCGGATCTTCCTGTTTATGGTCCTCTTAAACGGCGTACAGTTATTATCATCCAATTTCTTTGCCGCAATCGGAAAACCAGTCAAAGGAATGCTGCTCTCCCTCACCCGTCAGGTTTTCTTCCTGATACCGCTACTTTTCATTCTTCCGCTGTTTTTGGGAATCGACGGAATTATGTATGCGGGACCGGTAGCTGATGCCATTGCGTTCCTTACTTCTGTGTTCTTGATTTCACGCGAAATGAAGAAGATGAAACTGGCAGAAATAGCTAAATAATATGAATAATTCAAAAAAATAAAAATCATTTGGAAGAAAACGAGGAAAAAGATGGAATTTCGCCCCTGTATTGATATTCATAACGGAAAAGTAAAACAGATTGTCGGTGGAAGCTTAAAAGATCTCGGTGATCGGGCGCAGGAGAACTTTGTCTCAGAACAGGACGCTGCCTTTTATGCAAAACTGTATCAGAAAAACAGTTTAAAAGGCGGACATATTATTTTATTGAATGCCTCGGACAGCCCTTATTATGAGGCAACGAAGGAACAGGCATTGTCGGCCCTGCGTGTATATCCGGGAGGATTGCAGGTCGGAGGAGGCATTACGGCGGAGAATGCGGCAGAGTATCTGGCAGCAGGGGCCTCCCATGTGATCGTGACGTCCTATGTGTTCAGGGAGGGACGGATCGACTATGACAGACTGGACAAACTGGTCCAGTCCATCGGAAAAGAGCACCTTGTGCTGGATGTAAGCTGCAAGCGTGCGGGAGAGCAGTATCTGGTAGTGACTGACCGCTGGCAGAAGCTGACAGAAGAAGCAGTGGATGAGGCACTACTTAAAAAATTATCTGTCTATTGTGATGAATTCCTGATCCATGCCGTGGATGTGGAAGGCAAGGCCCGGGGAATGGAACAGGAACTGGTAAAGTTTATTGGAAATTATACCGGAAATCCAATCACCTATGCGGGTGGTGTTCACTCCATGGAAGATCTGTATTTGTTAAAAAAACTGGGGCAGAACCGGATGAATGTGACCATCGGAAGTGCACTGGACCTGTTCGGAGGCAGTATGAAGTGGGAAGACGTACTGAAGATATGCAGCGGGGAAGTTTAATGAATATAAAAATGCCGCAGGCAAATAATGTCTGCGGCATTTTGTACGCTGTAGTTTTATAAAATTAAAGTTTGGTTACGTTAACAGCCTGAGGTCCCTTTTCTCCATCTACGATATCAAAAGAAACGGCTGCGCCCTCTTCCAGGGTCTTGTAACCGTCCATGTTCAGACCGCTGTAGTGTACGAATACATCCTTGCCGGATTCATCGGAGATGAAACCATAACCCTTCTGATTGTTGAACCACTTAACTGTACCTTTGTTCATAATAGATACCTCCACAAATTCTTTGCTGTCATTTACTTTTTGCAATGTATACAACATTGTCTCAGCAAGTGCATCATAGCACAGCAGGTAGTAAAAGTAAATAGACGATTCTGTAAAATTGCACAAAAATTTATAGGCAATTCCCTTTTAAATACGAATAAATGAAGAAAATCTTGGGAAAATATTACAAAAATGTTAAGAAATGATTGCTGTAAGAGCTTTCCTGTGGTAAAATGGGTTGATATTTAGCGGAGGTGACTCTATGAAAAGACGTAAACATAAGCGAAGATTGAACCATGTGCTGATTCTTACGTCAGACGCAGCAGATGCCAATGTAAAGCAGTTCCGTGTACGTGCATGGATCGTGGAAGTCGTGGTACTTCTGTTGTGTGTATTGGTCGGCGGAGTGATCGGCTATTTTGTCTACGAGGGACAGCTCTGGGAGAACGCCAGTAGACGGAGCCATGAACAGGTTATGGCACTGGAGGAAGAGAACAAGACACTGAGCGAGCAGAACAGTAAGCTGGAAGAGCAGGTGACGGAACAGGCGGAAGAGATACAGATCTTAAGCGACACCGTAAGCCAGAAGGTACAGAGTGAGAGCGAATTATCAGCAACTCTGGAAAAGCAGAGCCTTCCTACGGAATTCCCTCTGACGGGTTCTGCATCCATGGAGGAAGTAAGTGAGGGCGATCCCATGTGCATATTCCATGCATCGGTGGGAACTACGGTTGTGGCGGCGGCCAGCGGTACGGTCATTGCCATAAATGATGACGAGATCTACGGACACAGCGTGTGGGTGGATCATGGCAACGGTTATGTCACCATCTATCGGAATAAAGGAGATACCACAGTGAATGTGGGGGATTCCGTAGTACAGGGAACTACCTTGTTTGTCATCGGCGAAGATAACGCGGATCTGGGATACCAGATGCAGAAAGACGGAAGCTATATTAATCCTATGGATATGCTGGCAATCAGTGGTTGATTGCAGAAAGGTTTGGAAGATACATGTTAGGAAAAAAGAATGCAGATACAAAAATGAGCACACTGATCGGTGCCGGAGCGGAGTTGACCGGAGATTTTACATTGGACGGTTCTGCAAGAATTGACGGTAAGATTGGTGGTAACGTGACGGTGACAGGCAACCTGATCCTGGGAGCCGGAAGCATAGTCACAGGAGATGTACAGGCTGCATCTGTTCTGATCGGCGGGGAAGTGACCGGAAATATCACTGCACCGGAGAAAGCGGAACTGACAGCTTCGGCCAAAGTGCTGGGGGACATTGCCACAAAGGTGATCGTTATTGATGAACATGCCGTATTCCAGGGAAAAATCGATATGAACCAGACAGTTCCTGACAGAAAAGGTAAAGCCAGAACGGCCAAAGCGGTCCGGGCAGGACGCAAGAGTGCCAAGGCAGCCATCGCAGAAGCTCTGAAGGAAGTGGAAGAGGAAGAAAAGAGAGAAAATCAGAAGACTTCACA
>ENA-ORTT01001935-ORTT01001935.1-human-gut-metagenome-genome-assembly--contig:-NODE-1935-length-18275-cov-2.823655_pt1 | contig 18275 bp, 16 predicted proteins | sample MGYA00242074_ERZ509197 | MGnify/ENA primary metagenome ERZ509197 (study PRJEB26280, sample SAMEA2338789) | human gut metagenome | biome: human gut; feature: human-associated habitat; material: faeces...
CCGAAGCTTTTACATCGGTGAGGGAATTACCCAGGATGAGATTTCGGCGAAGTATGAAAATGGTATCTTGCAATTGAAGATTCCGAAAAAGACAGACAAAGCAGTTGCTGGTAAAAATTATATCGCAATTGAAGGATAATCATTCAACAAGTCCCCTTCAGAGAACGAGCCCTCTGAAGGGGACTTGTTTTTTAGCAAAAACCATTGTAAGATTTGAAACGTACTTTATATTCTTTCATTTGCTGCCCTTCACGGCTTTCTATTTTCGTTGAATTTCCCGTAGGAATCTCATAGTATACTTAAATAAAAATTACAATAATTTACTGGAAATAAATAGAGGAGGAAAGCATCACTTTACGAAGAACCACTCCGATGTTATAATTGTGGGGAAAATGATATTAAGTGGAACAAGGTTAAGGAGATGCAGATTGATTTGAAAAGTAATGTTGGACTGCAAGTTATGCCAATAGATGAGTTGATAGAAAGGGTGGCGTCTGTTTGTAAACGATGTGGGGCTGAACATTTGGATTTGTTTGGATCATTTGCAACGGGGACTGCTACGGCTAGAAGTGATATTGATTTTGTCGTATACGGTGATGTGGATAGTGAACTTTTAAATCAGATGATTAGCCAGATAGATACCTTGCGAAAAATAGATATTTTTTATTATAATGAAATAAATGATGAATATTTATTGAAGGATATTTTGGTTAAACAGTTGGGAATAACAGATTTTGCTATTGGGTCTCCAAGAGAAGTTTTACAATCAGCATTTACAAACGGATTAATTAGTGATGATATATGGCTAAAAATGCTAAAAACAAGAAATTTATTAGCACATGATTATGATGGCATTATAGCAAAGAAAAACTTTCGGGCAATTATTTCAAATTATTATGATGCTTTTGATGGGCTTAAGGATGCAATTACTAAGTTTTATGATGGAAGTTTGCCATCGATTGATAGCTTCGACTAGTAATTGAATCTATATAATATTTTACAGTTTGGATTTAAGTAACAATAAGATACTTGAATATTTGGACTGTAATTATAGTGTTAAGGTGACAGGGTACACACGAAGGTAAGAAGTGAGAGGGGGATGATTATGGGAAGGATTGTAGCAATATCCAGTGGAAATTTATTAACAACCAGACCATTAAATAAGTATGCAATTAAATTATCGAAGAAACAAAATCCGAGAGTCCTTTTTGTTGGAACAGCGAGCCATGATGCGCAGGAATATATTCACACATTTACAAATGAGTATGAAAAACTTGGCTGTGAGGTGAATGCCAATGCGTTTGTTCTTGAATATAAAAATCAAATGCTTAAAAAAACAAAGGTGGAGTTTAGTGTATTATAATTTTATGGGGAGGACGACAATATGAACTATACATTTAAAGAAAATCAACTTGATTATGAAACATATTACATATTAAGAAAGTCAGTTAAGTGGAATAATTGGAGCAGGGAACAGGCAGAAATTGCTTTGGTAAATTCATATTATACAGTTACTGTTTTTGATAACAAAGTTCCCATTGGAATGGGGAGAGCTGTCGGTGATGGTATTTATTTTATGATTATGGATATTGTTGTTAAGCCTGAATATCAAAGAATGGGAATTGGAAGTACAATTATACATATGCTTTTGGAACATATTGAGAAAAATATGTGTGTTGGAAGTCGTGTTAGTGTACAACTTATATCTGAGCCAGACAAAGAACAGTTTTATATAAAACAAGGATTTAAGCTTATTCCACATGAGTATTGCGGACCGGCGTTGCGGAAGGTTATTTATAAAAAAGGATAGGTTTATGCGAATAGGAAAGCAAGAAAAGTCATTGACATATATATTTGCACTCAATAAAATATAAACAAATAATACCAGACAAGAGAGGACAAAAAGGTGCAGGAAACCAGATATAGAATCATTCGTATTGACGAAGAAGATTATGGATGTGAGGAACGACCGGATGACTATGTTCCTATGGTAAGTGTTTTGGTAAAAGCAATCGAGCCGGATGACTTTGGCGTTTTTCCGGAAAGAATTATAATGATGGAAGATGAAATTATGTATCGCAGAAACCTTGATGAGGGGGACGAAGCGGTAATTGGGCTCGATGGAGGATTGTTCCCACCGGGGATGTTTTGCAATGAAGTCGATGACGGTGAAAACGATACCAAGGCCGATTTGCAGGGAGAATGGTTAGAAGATTACTTAGACGCTTTGGAGGAAATGGAAGAGTAAGATGAAAATATATCAGCCGGATTATTATGACAAATTTCAGTGTACGGCATCCAAATGTCCAATGACGTGCTGCATGCAGTGGCGTATTGCGGTGGATGACGAAACATTCCATAAGTGGGATGACGAATGGAAAGAGAAAGTAAAGGAAGTTGAAGAAGGGCGCATAATCGAATTGAAAAATGATGGTATGTGTCCATTTCTGAATGAGAAGAAATTGTGCAAAATTGTATTGCGGGATGGTGAAGGGGCAATTTCTGAAACATGCCATACTTTTCCGCGGGAAGAACATGAGTATATTGGGAGAGTTGAGCGTGCATTGACGCCCGGATGCCCGGCTGTACTGGATTTGTTATGGAAGCAGGAGTGTTTTCAGATTCAGAAAAAAGAGGAACAAATGGAAGGAATAGCAGAAGAAATTTATGAGATAAATCCGGTGTTGTTTGAAATCCGGGATTGGTTTCTGGATATTGTAAATACGCGGGAAATTAAATTAAATACCACGCTGGAAATCTGTTTTTTAATTGCGCTGGATTTATATGAATTGGAACAAAAGGGCGTTCTTGAAGATGAATTCCAAAGTTACAAAAACACCATAGATATTTGGAAAATTCAAGATGCAATTGGAGAAAATGGAACAATAACAGAAGAATGTCTGGAAGAATATAATTTGCTGTTTTTGGATGTTTCACAGATTTATCGGGAACAAAATATTTATGGAGATTTTCTGGTGCCGCTGGCAGAGGAGGCAGAGAAGATTAACGGTAAAGAAACCGAGTGTTTTAAGACGTATCAGCACAAGATAAATAAATGGGCAAAAGAGCTTCGGAATCTTTTTGCGGAAGAAATCTCATCAGCTATTATTACGCCGGGAACCGGTCAGGTTTTGGATATTCTTGTGAAATTGGAATGGATGGCAATGGAATATGCTGTGTTGTCACAGGCATTATTTTTGCAGCAGCGAAAAGGAGAATTAACGGATAAAAAAATACAGAAAAGCGTATGTGTTGTATTTCGCATGATGGGTTATGCAGATGACGATATTTGGGAATACATGGAGAATTGTTTTGACAGTGTGATCTGGCCATGGGAGTATTATTCTTTGTTGGTATGATGTTTGTAAGGATTCACGATTTTGAATTGCATTTATTATTTATCGTGGTAAAATAGAAACAGGTTCCTTGTTTGAGGAGGGACTAATTTTATATGGATTGGAGAAAAAAGTATGAAAAGATTATTAGTAGCCCTGATTATGTTGGCTGCATTTTTCTGCCTGCCGGTGAAAGCAGAAGCTGCTGGGAAAACGCTCCGCATTCCGGGACCAGCTTGCCAAAAAGGAAATGATATTTATTATTGTTATACCATGGGCGGTCTGCGCATGAATTTGATGAAGATAAATAAGAAAACAAATAAGGTTACAAAAATTGTTTCCTACAAAAACAAAGGGAAAGATACGAATGCTTTTGAAAATTTGAATGTGAAGGGCAATGCCATTTATGCAGCATATGATTTAGTATGTGGAACAGGAGCATCGGATAGTTATATATGCCGGATTGACAGCAAGAAAAAAACGAAAAAATTACTTACCAAGGGAAGAAATCCGGTTTTGATTGGTAAAAAAATATATTTTATTAAGACTGCTTATAACAAAGAATACGACAGTGATAAAGATATGGGAATTTATGTTATGAACCTTTCCGGCAAAAAAATAAAGAAGGTCTGTAAAATGCCGGTTTCCGGGCTTTATGAGCTGGGAACCGATGGCAAAAATTTTGTCTATAGTTATTATAACAAAAAAGGGAAATTATCGCTTCGCTATATGACGAAAAAGGGCAAAAAACTGGGTGCTTATAAAAAAACGGAGTCATCTTTTTGCAGTCCGTCTTACAACTTAAGAAGTACCGTAGGAAACAAGCAATATTATATTGCAGCAAATCGCGTAGTGTGTGTGGACAAAACGACAAATGAGACAACGGTTTTGGCCGATTTTGGAACCGGCATTAGTTCCTATGTGGACAATTTTCAGGTGTTTCATGATGTGATTTTGGTTCGCGGAGTTAAGGAAGAATATATTCCTGCGTACAAAGAAATGGCAGGAAAAGGATATATCTATATGATTCATTTAAATGATTTGTCCAAGGTCTTGCTGAAAAAATACAATAGTGGCGAATAAAGGAGAAATGATATGATTTTTAGAAGTCACTCATTTAAGGAGGCAAAGTCATTTTATGTATTATAATAACGTACTTGATTTAATTGGAAACACACCGCTTATGTGCCTGCAGGAGAGCACAGGTTACAATATATTTGCAAAGGCAGAGTTTTTGAATCCCGGCGGAAGTATTAAAGACCGCATCGCAAAAAATATGATTGAGACGGCAGAGGCGGAAGGAAAATTAAAACCGGGGATGACAATTATTGAACCTACGAGTGGAAACACAGGAATTGGTCTGGCTCTTGTTGGAGTGAGAAAAGGGTACGAGGTTATTATTGTGATGCCGGAAAACATGAGTGAGGAGCGAAAAAAGGTAATTCAGGCATTTGGTGCCAAGCTTGTCCTCACAGAGCCGAAACTTAGTATTGGCGGTGCAGTGGATAAGGCAAATGAGATAGCAAGTACAAATCCTGAGAAATATTATATGCCACAGCAGTTTGTGAATCCGGCAAATCCGGAAGCACATTATCGGAAAACGGCAGTCGAACTTAGTGAGCAGCTGGGAAAGAAAATTGATATTTATGTTTCCGGTGTGGGAAGCGGAGGTACCTTACAGGGGATTGCCAAGTATTTGCTTGAGCAAAATCCAGATACGAAAATTGTGGCGGTAGAGCCAAAAGGAGTTTCGGCACTTCACGGAGATGGACCGGGAATCCACCAGATACAAGGAATTGGAGATGGATTTATTCCGGATGTATTAGACACTGGTTTGATTACCGATGTTGTTGAGGTATCGGACGAGGATGCGATAAATACAGCGAGAAAACTTGCAAAAGAGCAGGGGCTTTTGGTAGGAACTTCATCCGGGGCGAATGTATTTGCGGCAATGCAGATGGCAGAAAAATACGGAAAAGACAAAGTGATTGCAACGGTTCTTGCAGACCGTGCGGAGAGATATTTTAGCACGGGATTAATCTAACGTGGAGAGATGAGCAAATAAAAAACTGAGGATTTTTATAGGATGAAAGTACAGGTGATTCGTTCTAATCGAAAAACAATCGGACTTGAGGTGCGCGCAGATGAAAGTGTGATTTTGCGGGCGCCTCAGTGGCTTTCCGAAAAAGAATTGGATGAATGGATTGGGGAGCATGCCTATTGGATTGAAGAAAAAGTAAAACAGATGCGGCAGAGAAATTTGAACAAGAAACTGACTGGGGCACCTGCCGTTGATGAAATTTCGGATGTAGAGTGGAAAAATATTCTGGGAGAATTTACAGAGAGGGTAAACCATTTTAGTAAAGTTATGGATGTCACCGTTGGCAGAATCACCATCCGCAATCAGAAGACAAGATGGGGGAGCTGCAGCTCAAAGGGCAATGTGAATTTTAATTATCAGTTGTATTATATGCCGCGTGAACTTATGGATTATGTCATTATTCATGAACTTTCGCACAGACGTCATATGAACCATTCGGCAGAATTTTGGCAGGAAGTAGAGAAATATTGCAAGACATATCGGGAATGCAGGAAAAAGTTGAGGGATTATGAAATAGCCCCTTGAATTTTCTGGAAAACTTAGTATAATATACACTATAAAACGAAATGAATTCGTATGTTTTTGTGCAAATTCAACAAAAAACAAAGGGGGACTTAATCTATGGCAAACAGATTTGTATTGAATGAGACATCGTATCATGGTGCAGGAGCAATCGCAGAGATTGCAACAGAGACGAGAAGCCGAGGCTTCAAGAAAGCGTTTGTATGTTCAGATCCGGATTTGGTAAAATTCGGTGTAACACAGAAGGTGCTTGATGTGCTGGATAAAAATGGTATGGCGTATGAGTTATATTCAAATATTAAACCAAATCCAACCATTGAGAATGTACAGACTGGTGTGCAGGCATTCAAGGATGCAAAAACGGATTATTTGATTGCGATAGGCGGTGGTTCTTCGATGGATACAGCAAAAGCAATTGGAATTATTATTAATAACCCGGAGCATGAAGATGTGATAAGTCTTGAAGGTGCAGTCGATACAAAGAATAAGAGTGTGCCGATTTTCGCAGTACCTACGACAGCGGGAACGGCTGCCGAGGTTACGATTAACTATGTAATTACCGATGCGGCGAAAAATCGTAAAATGGTTTGTGTAGACCCGCATGATATTCCGGTTGTTGCATTTATTGATCCGGATATGATGTCGTCTATGCCAAAGGGCTTGACAGCTGCAACAGGAATGGATGCATTGACACATGCGATTGAAGGATATATTACAGCAGGAGCATGGGAATTGTCCGATATGTTCCATTTGAAAGCAATCGAAATTATTTCACGTTCTCTGCGTGGCGCAGTGGAAAATACACCGGAGGGCAGAGAAGGTATGGCACTTGGACAGTATGTTGCCGGCATGGGCTTTTCTAATGTTGGACTTGGTATTGTTCACTCAATGGCACATCCTCTTGGTGCTTTATATGATACACCACACGGAATTGCAAATGCAATTATTCTGCCTACTGTTATGGAATACAATGCAGAAGCAACCGGTGAAAAATATCGTGATATTGCAAAAGCAATGGGCGTTGAGGGCACGGAAAATATGTCACAGGAAGAATATCGCAAAGCGGCTGTTGATGCCGTAAGAAAACTTTCACAGGATGTTGGAATTCCGGCAGATTTGAAAGAAATCGTGAAGAAAGAAGACATTCCGTTCCTCGCACAATCGGCTTATGATGATGCGTGCCGTCCGGGAAATCCGAAAGAAACAAGTGTAGAAGATATTACAAAATTATATGAAAGTCTTCTGTAAAATGGAGTAATAAAAAAACTGTCGTCCATATGGATGGCAGTTTTTTGTTTTCGTTATTTAATTTTACCTTGTTTATGACGTTTGAAGAAATCCCTTGTTTCTTTTGCCACGACACCACTTAGGGCAAAAATAGCAATCATATTTGGAATTGCCATCAAACCGTTAAAGATATCGGCAATTGTCCACACGGCACTGACGGTCATATATGGACCGATAAATACGGCAAGAATGTAAATCCAGCGGAATATTTTTACATGTTTCATATTGCCGCCACTCAAATATTCCAAACAGCGCTCGCTGTAATAATCCCAGCCAAGAATTGTTGTAAAGGCAAAGAATACAAGGCAGAGCATTAAGACAAATGCTGAAACTTCAGGAGGGAACGGAAGTCCTTTCTGAAAAGCATAGGTCGTAACGCCGACACCCTCAAGTCCTTTTACCTGCCATGCACCGGTTAATACAATGGATAAGCCGGTAAGTGTACAAATAACAATGGTATAAAGGTTCCTGTCATGCTTACAAGCCCCTGACGGACAGGTTCTTTTGTCTGTGCGGCAGCTGCGGCAATTGGTGCACTACCAAGACCGGCTTCATTTGAGAAGATACCACGTGCAACACCTTTTTGCATAGCAACAAACATACTTCCAACGGCACCACCGGTAATTGCTCTTGGCGAGAAAGCCGCTTCTACAATTACAGCAATGGCACTTGGCACAGCAGTGATATTGGTAACAATTAAAATGCCTGCAAACAGGAAATAAATTATTGCCATAAATGGCACGATAACCTGACTAACACTAGCAATTCGTTTGATTCCACCAATCAAAACGGAAGCAACGCAAAACGCCAAAACTAATGATGAAATCACAACGGACCAGGAATACTCGCCTAAGAATGGCAGATTTACACAGTGTGCATTGGCTGAATCAAAAAAGCCGTGAACAGCACTGGAAATACCATTTACCTGACTGAAAGTTCCAATTCCGAAAAGTCCGACACATACGCCAAAGAAAGCAAATATTTTGGCAAGCCATTTCCATTTTTTTCCCATACCTTGTTCTATGTAATAAAACGGACCGCCAAGGCTGTGACCGTCTTTTGCGACAACACGGTATTTTACAGCGAGGAGACCTTCGGCAAATTTGGTCGCCATGCCGAAAAAGGCAGCGACAATCATCCAAAAAAGAGCACCCGGTCCACCTGCACCAACAGCAGTTGCAACGCCGACGATATTACCGGTTCCAATCGTCGCGCTTAGGGCTGTACAAAGGGCAGAAAAACTTGAAATTTCTCCCTCGCCGCCTTCTTCGTTTTTTACCATCCATTTTAGGGCAAGCGGCAGTTTTCGAAACTGCATTACGCCAAGACGCACGGTTAATAAAATACCGCCGGCAAGAATTAGTACCATAAGGGGAATACCCCAGACTAAATTGTCAATATTAACTAGAATATCATTGATTGTTTTCCACATTCGTTTTATCCTTCCTCTTTTTGTTAAAATAGCATTACTTTTATACTATATCGTATCTTTTAGGTTCTAGTCAAGCATCATACCTAAGTTGTTTGTGTCAAATGTTCGCTCTCGCTCGTTGAGTGCGTAATGGTATGGGCACTGAAAATACCAGCCGCAAATTCTTGATACATGGCAGCTCTTTTAATGTAAGTAAGTGCCTTATGCAACCTTAACCTTTATAAAAAGTGAAAAGCGTTGCATGAATTTTGAAAAGATGTGTCTGAAAACAACCAAAAGCAGAAATTTCTCTCGAAAGAGTTGCATTTGCCCTGTGATTTTCTCTAATAAGGGCTGATAATCGGGTAAATATGCAACCCTATAAGGCAAATCAAGTAAAAAGCGTTGTTTTGGCTCGATATTGCGCTTAAGTCACCCCGATTGTGCCAAATATTTGATACAAACCATACCGGATTCGTTTTGGTAATTTCGCAAAAGTTATGGTAAAATGGAGAGCAGAGAAGAGGAGGTGCGTGCATGATAAACAGTTACCGTTTTTTTCAAAATAAAGAGTGTGAATATTTTCCCTGTCACAAGACGGAAAACGAGGAGGAGTTTAATTGTTTGTTCTGTTATTGCCCGTTGTATCGTGAAAAAAAGTGCATTGGAAATCCGGTTTGGTTTTTGAATGCGAAGGGGCAGAAAATGAAAGACTGCAGTCAGTGTGAGGTGATACATCGTTCGGAAGCTTATGACAAGGTAATGCAGCAATTACAGAGACAGGATGAGATAATTTCTCTGAATATCGGAAACCTTCGGGAAGATATTTGGGAGCGTATGGCACAGATTGCTTCATGGGAGCAGATGGATAAGAGAACACACAGACAGCATAAAGGAATGGCAGTCAGCAGTATTGGAGAAATTTTGGAAAGAAATAAATATTTGTACCGTGTTTCTATTCTTTTACAGCCGTTTTCCGGGCAATGTGTAGAAGACGGTTATTTTTCTTTTGGAAATGATAAGATGCAGTGCCAGGTGCTGTCACGCATTGACAGGAGACAGGTTGAAACCGGTTATTTGTATGCATTTCATGCACCGGAATATGAAGTAGAAGAAAGTAAGGCACTTTTAACACAGTATTACTGGGAGATTTTTCAAATCGCTTGTTTGGATGTGGTAAGAGAGTGGCTGCGGGAGTATTTGCAGCGGAAGCACAGCATGTATGAAAAACGGTTTTGCAGCCCTGCTTTTGGCGCAGGTTTTTATGGAATGGAGTTATCTGCATCAGAGAAAATGCTGCAATTAATGGATGCTGAAAAAATTGGAGTTTCATGGGATGGTGGAAAAATGAAACCACAAATGAGTGTGGCAGGTGTGTACCTGATTAGCAGAAAAGATATTTTGTCAGACTGCAGGGATTGTGCAAACTGTATCGGGCAGCAGACAGGCTGTGCATTTTGCTGTAACAATCCGAAAAAATGAGTTGATACATGTGGCGAAAAATGATAAACTATAAAATAGTTTTTATGTGGTTAAAAAGGGTGGAAAATTGCATAACAAAGAAGAAGGACGATTGATTTGAATATTTTATCACTGGAACATTTGACACATTCATATACGGAAAGGAAACTTTTTGATGACGCCGATTTTTATCTTCATGAAGGGGATAAGGTAGGTGTAATCGGAATCAATGGAACCGGCAAGTCGACTTTGCTAAAAATTATGGCAGGGCTGGAGACTCCGGATGAAGGACAGGTTATACAGGCATCGAATCTGATGATTCATTATCTGCCTCAGAATCCGGAATTTTCGGAGGAGGACACGGTTTTACAGAGTGTTCAGAATATGGTGCATCACCATGCCAATGAAAATGAATTGATAGCGGCTAAGGCAATGCTTACAAGGCTTGGTATTACAGACTTTGAACAGAAGACAAGAGAGCTTTCCGGTGGACAGAGAAAGCGTCTTGCACTTGTTTCCGTGTTGATTACTCCATGTGATGTGCTCATATTGGATGAGCCGACAAACCATTTGGACAGTGAGATGGCGGATTGGCTGGAAAATAAGCTGCAAGCGTTCCGTGGGGCCTTGGTTATGGTGACGCATGACAGGTATTTTCTGGATTCCGTGACAAATAAAATCATAGAGCTTGACAAAGGGAAAATATACAGTTACGACGAAAAATATTCGGGGTTTCTGCAGCGAAAGGCAGAGCGGGAAGAAAGTGTGCGTGCCAGTGAGAGAAAACGTCAGAGTATTTTGCGCAAGGAGATTGAGTGGATTTCGCGTGGTGCCAGAGCTCGTTCGACGAAACAGAAGGCACACATCCAGCGATACGAAGCACTGAAAAATCAAAAGGCACCGGAAGTTGATGAAAAACTCCAGTTAAGCAGTATTTCATCCCGTATGGGAAAAACGACAATCGAAATTGAAAATGTATCAAAAGCTTATGGTGAGAATACATTGATACGTGATTTTTCTTATATATTTCTCAAACATGACCGGATTGGTTTTGTTGGGAAAAACGGCTGCGGCAAGACGACATTAATGAAAATGATTGCCGGCCGGATTGAGCCGGATGCCGGCAGTATTAAAGTTGGACAGACGATTCGGATTGGTTATTATACACAGGAAATCGAAAAGGATGAATCTGCGGGAATTGCTTATATGGATTCGGATGAAAAGGTGATTGATTATATTAAAAACACGGCAGAATTTGTGCGCACCAGTGATGGGCTGGTCTCGGCATCTGCCATGCTGGAGCGCTTTTTGTTTCCGCCTTCGCAACAGTATAGTGCCATTGGTAAATTATCCGGTGGTGAAAAAAGAAGGTTAAATCTTCTCCGCGTGCTGATGGAGGCGCCAAACGTACTTATTCTTGACGAGCCGACAAATGATTTGGATATCGAAACGATGACAATTTTAGAGGATTATTTGGATGACTTTGACGGAATTGTTATCACAGTTTCACATGACCGGTATTTTTTGGACCGTATTGTAACCCGCATTTTTGCTTTTGAAGAGAATGGTGCAATTCGCCAGTACGAAGGCGGTTACACAGATTATGTGAAAAAGCGTCCGGCGAGTACGGAAAATTCTTTTGACGGAAAAACGAAGAGCCATACCGGTAACAAAGAGGCGCGGATGGTGTATAAAAACCGTGAAAAGAAACTTAAATTTTCTTATCAGGAACAGCGAGAATATGAAACAATCGAAGAGGATATTTCTGTGTTGGAGACGACCATTGAAACACTTGATCAAGAAATGGCGGAGAATGGGACAGACTATGTCAAACTTCGTGAGTTATCTGAGAAAAAAGATGAAGCAGAGGAACAGTTGATGGAGAAAATGGAACGCTGGGAGTATTTGGAGGAACTGGCGGAAAAGATAGCAAATCAGTAGAAGGTAACATTAAGGACACTGTGTATTCAAGTTGTGTAACATATTTTCACATGTATTACTTATAAAAAGACATTCTCTATTTTTGTATTTATGATAGCATTATATATAGCATTAATCAAATAAAAAAATGGAGGTATGGTTATGAGGAGACAGATAAAGAGAGTTGTGGCGACATTGCTGACGGCATCGTTGATTGCTCCTATGTGTTATGGAAACAAAGTTTCTAATGCTGAAATGGTGAAAAAGAATGTTACAGCAACTGCAGTTGATGAGGATGGTTCAGATGGGCTGACAGAAATCACAGAATTGCATGCAGCATCGGTAGATAATAAAATAGAAGTTCGCATATGGAAGAATGAGGAGGGAAAAATTTTTTATTCTGCATACCGGAATGGACATGTTACGTTGAAATGCGTACCACTTGGCATTGTGGCGAAAAGTGTTGATTTATCTACTGGTCTGCAGGTGGATGAGGAGTCATATGAACTTAAAAAGGGAAAAGAAGAGTATGATTGGTACCAGGGAAGTAAAAAACATGTAAATAAAGAATATCAGGAAATGTCATTTGTGGTAACAAAAGAAAATGCAAAAATGCAGGTGATTTTCCGTATTTTTGAAGATGGTATTGGATTCCGTTATGTTGTGGATGGAGACACGACAACAAAAAATGAGAAAACAGTGATTACCAGTGAAGTAAGTTCCTTTGAATTTCCTATGGATGGAAGAGTATGGAATGCCGACTGGTACAGTTCAACTTACGAGCCGGGCTCTTATTCGACAAGGACAATGACCCAGGTAAAGAATGCAAATGGAGATGTTCCACCTGCAATTCTCTCTCAAGTGGCGAATGGGAATGGTTCCTGCTATATGCTTTTAGCTGAGGCAAATGTGTATAACGAGGAAAAACCTTATTGTGCAACTATTTTTCATACAAATCAGGGAAGTGCTGCCTATAAAGTTCAGTTTAGTAAATATTTAAAGCAGGAGCAGGACCCAGAGTATGTTGGTAAGACTTTTAAGGCGGAATACCTGCCAATTGAGAGTGTTACAATGGAGAATGAATTTCATACACCATGGCGTGTATGCATTATGACGGATACATTAAACGATTTGACGAACAGTTCGTTGGTTTCTGACCTCAATCCGGCAGCAGAGGGAGACTTTAGCTGGGTAGAACCAGGTACAGCATCTTGGTCCTGGTGGTCAACAGGAGATCCGATTGAATATCAGTCTTTGTATGATTATATTGACTATGCGGAAGAAACAGGACAGAAGTATTGTCTTGTTGATTTTGGGTGGGAAAACTGGAAGGACAGTTCCGGAAAATTGGATTATGAAGAAAAGTTAAAGAAATTATGCAAGTATGCCAATGAAAGAAACGTAGGAATACTTGTCTGGTATGGAGTAAAGAAACGAGACGGTGCACATCGGGTAGACCTTGATAATCCCGAAACTATTGAAAAAGAATTTGCATGGTGCGAAAGTCTTGGCGTTAAAGGTGGTAAAGTTGATTATCTTGAGAGCGACAGTCAGTGGGCGATGAAAGATATGTATGATATTGCATCCATTGCGGCGAAACATAAATTAGTTGTAAATTATCATGGTTGCACAGATCCAAATGGCGAGAACAGAACATTCCCGAACATTTTATCGAGTGAGGCTGTACAAGGAAGTGAGTACTTCAAGTGGGGAAGTGGTTCGCCTATAGAGACTCTTCTTACTTTGCCTTATACGCGTAATGTAATCGGTTCCATGGAATTTACACCGGTTGGAATGAGTGTGAAAAATTGTAAAGCGACGAATGGTTTCATGCTTGGAATGACAGTTGTCTATGAATCGGCAATGCAGACGCTGGCACATTCCTGCCACGTATATCCGGGGTATGGTGGTTTGTCATTCCTTACAGATATTCCATCATCCTGGGATGAGTCTGTTTTGTTGGAGGGGTCTGAACCACGCAAAGCAGCAATTCGTGCAAGAAGGAGTGGTGAGCGTTGGTACCTCGGTGCTATGACAGCTAAAGAAGATAATTATGAAGCAGACCTTTCTTTCTTGGATGCAGGAGCAAAATATTATGCGTATGTTTATACGGATAATTCTGATAGTTCCAACATTCAGATGGAGAAAAAAGAAGTAACTTCCAAGGATAAACTCACACTGCCACTTAAAGAAAACGGTGGTGCAACTGTCATTTTCAGCAAGAAAGATGATTTGAGATTAACATCTTATGATAATTACAACTATTTTGAGGCAGAGAATGCAAATCTTGGTCTTGGCAACAAAACACCGACAACTGCTCAGTATGTTTCCAATAAAGCTTATATCGGAAAAATACGTGGAGTGCAAAACCGTGTTAAATTTGAAAATATCGAAGCTCCGGAAGCTGGTATGTATGACCTGAAGCTCTACGTGGTAAGTGGAAGCAAAAAGAAACTTAGTATTCGTACAAACCAATATGAATCAGTACAAGTAACTGATATTGTGGGGATTTCCGGTAATAGTTCTGCAGTAGGGTGTGTGTCCACCCAGGTTTATTTAGACAAAGGAAAGAATACAATTTATGTATATAATCCGACAGCTCTTGGTCCGGGACTTGATCGTATTGCTATATCAAAGACAAAAACAGCAGATGCTGCAGTTCCTAAGATAGCTACAGATTATCCGGAATTATATGCGGATTATCCAGGAACTACATCTACTCCGGAACCTGCTGCAACACCTGTGCCTACGACAGCGCCTGTTGTAACTCAAACTCCTGCACCGACAGCAGTTCCAACACAGGTACCAGTTCAGAAATCAACTCAGAAAGTAACTCAGAAAGTAACAAAACCTGGCAAAGTAAAAGGTCTGTCAGTGAAGAGCACTTCTAAAAGGAAGATGTTTGTAAAATTTGCGAAGATTAAAAATGTAAAGGGGTATCAGATATCATATAGCACAAATAAAACATTTAAGAAGGCTAAGAAGGTTACAGTTTCTTCTAATTCAAAGACAATTAAAAAACTGAAATCGAAAAAAATGTACTATGTACGCGTTCGTGCTATACGCAAAAACAAACAGAAAACATTGTATGGAGCATGGAGTGCTAAGAAAAAGGTAAAAATAAAATAATCTTTAATAAACAATATACCATTTCAAGAGTTGACAATGATACTTTTGAAATGGTATTGTTATTTTAGGAAGAGGAGATGATACTTATGGAGATGCCAGAAGATGGCGTTTGGTGGTTGAATTACAGCCAATATGAAGACTTACGTCTTTATGAAATAGGAATTCAGAGATGTGCTCCTTCATATTCATTTGGACCGATCATACGCGATCGGTATATATTGCATTATGTATTTGAAGGAGAAGGGGTGCTCCGAATTGATGATAAAGAGTTTAAGGTAAAAAGTAACAGCTTTTTTTTGCTACCGCCGGATGTGCTTGTTCAGTATCAGGCGGATGAAAAAAAACCATGGCAGTATGCATGGATTCATTTTCATGGATTTAAGTCAACAGAAATTGTGAGAAGTATTGGGATGACAAGAAAAGAACCAGTTTATGTACCGATAGAAGAGAACAGCCAATTAAAGGATGCTGTTATAAATTTAATTATGTATAAAGAAAATGAATATGCATGTATAGGGTATATGTATATCTTGTTTGATAAAATGAATCGGTGGACGCGGCATGTTGAGAAGAAAGCAGGAACGAATCTGCGGACAATAAATTATATGAGAGAAGCAATTCAATATATAAATACGAAGTATTGTGAATCGATCATGGTGCAGCAGATAGCGGATCATTGCGGTGTGGATCGGGCATACTTAAGTAAAATTTTTAAATATGCGACCGGTAAAACGTTGCAGGAATACCTGATACAATTTCGGATAAAACGGGCAAAACAGTTGTTAAAAGATACCGATTTGTCGGTAAAATATGTCTCATACTCTGTTGGGTATAATGACCCCTTCACTTTCTCAAAAGTGTTTAAAAAACAAGAGGGAGTTTCACCGTCAGTATGGAGAAAAAATCATAATAATTTTGCATAAGTTATACATTGTCAGATCTTGATTATGATACAGAAGATGTTGTTGACCGACTGAAAGAATTAAAAGTTGAAGAGCACTCAGAAACTAAAATGGAGGAAAATATATAAATAAAATCAAACAGTTTGTAAGTGTATTTTTAGTATTGTATTAATCATTACATGCTTTCCAAACAATAGTGTTTATGCTTGACATAGGACCAGATGATGACTGGAATAAAATTGGACAGTGCAGTATAACAAGCAAAAATGTATATGAGCCGTTCGCAAAAGGTCCTTTGCGTATGACAGAAAATGACGGAATCCTTTATATCCATACATCAAGGTATATTTACTGGGATCCTACACAGGATAAGACAGAGATTCATCATGAAGTAAATCTTACTTATGCGGTGGATGAAGACAGTATGGAGTGTGTCATGAATGAAGCTCCGGGTGACTGGGTTTCCCACTCTTTTGCCCAGTTTATTCTTTCAGATGGTGAGTCTGTATACCGTTTAGATCTTGGAGATGCGAATCCTCGTGCTGTTAATCTGGCAAAATCGGTTGTTTACAAGGAGCCGGACGATGTATGGACATGGTATGGGAAGACAGAGACCCGTTCCCTCTTAGATATTATAGGAAGCTATGGCGATAATGTAACCGGTGTATCGCTGGGAGGTTTTGAACTTATGAACGATGGCGATACACTTATTACTGCCGGTTCTTCTATTGTTCAGGATTCCTCTGTCACAAAAACGTCGATGGAAAAAGCACACAGAAACATTTTTGTAATTACCATGAATAAAAAATTTAATGAGTCACCTAAATTAAATTGGATTACCGATTATAAAGAAGAAGATGGAATTACCATTTTGAATCCACAGTTAGTAAAGGTAGAAGATGGATATTATATGTTCTGGCAGGAATATTATGTAGAACGGGAGACAGATCTCTGGGTGACAAGAGTTGCAAAACTCAACGAGGATGGAAGTCTCGATGGAAAAATTCACAAGATTCGTGCATATTTGTCAGACTGTAAACCGATTGTAACATCGGATAATCATTTGTTCTGGTATACAACGATGAATGAAAATGCACCGACATTTTACTCTCTGGATATGAATAGGCTGGATGATTATGATTTCAATGGCCGTATATTTGCAGATGCGTTTGAAATAAAACTTTCACAATATACGTATACAGAAATCGATGATCCATCAAGAATGCATGCGTATAAGCCGGACGTGACAGTATATTTTAAAGGGAAAAAGTTGGTAAATGGACAGGATTACACCTATAGATACGAAGATAATTATACACAGGGAACTGCCTATGTGGATGTGACGGGAAAGGATTTCTTTGTGGGCACTCAGAGAGTCTCATTTGAGATACTGCCGGCGAAAGAAGACCCGCCATATCAGGAACCATCGTGGTGGGGAAATGGTGGGCAGGCGACAAGCAAGCCGACAGCAACGAAGAAACCGATGGCTACTAAGAAACCAACAGCAACAAGGAAACCGAGTACAAAGACAGTGAGAACCGGTACAGGTGCGGTTATAATCAAGGGTACGGGAACTTCTGCAGCAACCCCTAAAAAGGTAAAGGGTGTAAAGGTTTCAAATTTAAAAGGTAAAAAAGTTGTAGTATCATGGTCCAAACAGCAGGGAATGTCCGGATATCAGATACAGTATGCAAAAAACAAGAAATTTACGAAAGGGAAAAAGAAGCTATCAGCATCCAGAAATTCGGCTTTCCGGATAATAACAAAATTTAAGAAAAAAACATATTATTTCCGTGTGAGAACTTATAAAAACTCGGGCAGACGGAAAGTTTATGGTAAATGGAGTAAAATCGTCAAAGTAAAAATAAGAATATAAATGCGCATGGGGGAGAATTAGGACCAGTTTTTGCTGGTCCTTTTCGATTACATTATTGCTATGCTTAATTATATCATGGTTGTGTGAATTCGCCAATAATATAAAAAATCGCCATTTTAACTTTTTGCAGACCATTATAAATTAAGAAGGGCACTTGATTTCTCAAATGCCCTAGTGTATAATCTACTTAGAAAGGTTATCGGATGTGTTATCCGATTGCCATCAGTTGTAACTATGAAATAGCATTCACTTTAGGCGGTGGGATGCTATTTCTTTTTGTATTGGCAATAAAAATAAACCACCTGCTATGCAGGTGTGTTCCCAAACAGCT
>ENA-ORTT01001966-ORTT01001966.1-human-gut-metagenome-genome-assembly--contig:-NODE-1966-length-18002-cov-66.877027_pt1 | contig 18002 bp, 8 predicted proteins | sample MGYA00242074_ERZ509197 | MGnify/ENA primary metagenome ERZ509197 (study PRJEB26280, sample SAMEA2338789) | human gut metagenome | biome: human gut; feature: human-associated habitat; material: faeces...
GGGGACTGAACGGATATCACCGGAAATGCTGAACGGGTATCCGCCGGAATATGCATCTAGATTGAGGTTCGTAATTATTAGGATTCCTATATTCTTTAAGAAACTCTTCTTTTGAAATTTTTCCGTTCATATAATCTTGATGCAACTTTTTATATTCTTTACCGGGTTTGTGTCCCATATCCCACATTCGTGGTTCATTAGGATTCCAATGCAGTTCTTCTCCACTGAATCTATCGTAAACCTTTCCGTTTGGCTGCTTAGCAGAATTCCAAACTTCTTCAACCTGTCCTTTTCCATACGATGGTCTACTCTTTGCATATGGTTTACTATGCTTGGGCAATACTTTTGTTACACCTTTATCAACATTGAGAGGTATATCAGTACTTTTTTCTATAGCTTTAGTGGCTTTTGTAATCTTGCTAGCTCCTGCTGGAACATATGGGACCAGCATTGCTCCAACATCTAAACCTAAATCGGCCCAGTTGGAAAGTGCGGCATTATGATTCCCTTTTATATGATTAGCAACAGCTGCACCAAAATCATAAAGTACATTCCCGATATCCCAAATTGTTTCAATAGGAAATTTTCCTGTTGAATCTATGTGTTTTATAGGATTATTGTAGCAATATGTATATGAACTTATTGCAAAATAATTTTCCTCTAAAGGATCTGTTGACATCCACAAGCTCAACCTCGGATCATAGTACCTTGCACTATAGTAATACAGTCCTGTTTCTTCGTCAAATTCCTTTGCGTTGAAGAGGTAAGGCGTATTCCAGATGTTGTTCCGCTCTTCAATGAACACTTCGCCGAACGGCACGTACTCTACATGCTGTACCACTTCTCCGTCCAGATTGGTGATGTAGTTGCTGCTACCCAGATGGTCGGGATGGTAGTAGAACTGCAGGTTCTCATAGGCGTCGCCTTCCTGGAAGTTGTCCTCCATTGCCTTTACCATGGCACGAGTCTGGGCTGCTTCCATCGAGCCGTCGTCACAGCAGAATCCCTCGCCGTTTACATAGTCGTTGTTGTCCGTTCCGTTGTACGGCACCTCAAAGGTAGCATAATTTTCTTTGATTGCCTCCTGTTGTGCCGAATATTTTCCAGCATAGTCCACAGATATGGCATCTGCCTCGCTTCCTGCATATTGTATACGTCTAGGGTCCGAACCATAGGATGCGAAGTCACCGATCTTGGATACAATGCGCTGGCTGCCTATGTAGATGTGCTTGGTGTAGCGTCCGCCTTGATTTGCCACGAGATAAGGGCTCACGTAGAGTGAGAACTTGGCCGTGTTGGTGCGTCCACCGGCAAACTCTGAGTTCACATATACCTGCTCGCTCTCGCCGCTGGTCTTCACTGTACGCTCGCCGTCAGCGTCATACCAGTAGTTGGTCACAAATCCGTCGTCGTCAGAGGCCAACAGACGGTTCTCCTCGTCCCATTTCAGCTTGCGCTCATGGGCTTTCTCGTCTGTCGTTCCGTCCTTCTTCGTGCGTCCGGTGTTGACATAAACAAGGTTTCCGTTCGCGTCATACTCGTAGGCGTGGCTGTTGCGTGTCTTCTGGTTCTCGTCTGGAGTGGCTTCCGTGCGGTAGTTCACGTCACTGACGTTGTCCAGTTGGAATTTCTTTCCATCTTCCTGTCCGTAGGTGTACGTCAGGTCATAGCCCACGTTCAGTGTGCCGTTAAACTGTAGGTTGCCCTGTGTCAGGTGCTGGCTCTTCGAGGTAATGCGGTGCATGTTGTCGTATCCCATTGCCAGTGTGTAGCTTGCCGTCTTGCTGTCTGCACCCGTGTAGGTTCCGGTTGCGCCTGTCAGACGATAGAGTGCGTCGTAGGTGTAGCTGTGGCTCATCTGTCCGCCGGCCTTGCCGCTCTGTGGCAGGGCTGCTCCGTTTGCCACGCTCAGCACGTTGCTCACAGCGTCATACGTGTAGGCGTTGTCCATGATGGTATTGCCTCCGGCATTCACTTTCAGGTTCTGCAGTCTGCGACGCTGCGGGTCGTAGGTGTAGAATGTCTCCGCTCCGTTGCAGTACTTCATGTACGTGCGCTGGCCGAATTTGTCATATCCTATGCGGTTCACATAGTCATATCCGTACGACTTGTATCCGTGTACGTTCGTAAGCTGTCCGCCCAGGTCATATGTGTAGGTCACTTTCTCTTCGTCCGGGTAGATCATCTCCAGCAGTCGGTTGTGGCTGTCGTAGGTCCACTGGGTCACATAGGTGGCGATGGCCTGGTTAGGCACGATCATCGTGCGTCGGGTCTTGGTCACTTCGCCCATCTTGCCGTAGAAGTATTCTATGGCACCTGTTCCGTCCTCACGCAGCATCAGTCGTCCTATGCGGTTCTGTGAGGCGTTGCGTCCGCCGTAGTAGTACTTCACGTTGTTCTCCGGATGGTTGGGGTAGTTGATGCCCGTTAGTCGGTTGTAGTCGTAGTCATAGGTAATTGTTTTTCCTTCGCCTGCAAGGTTGGCTGTCTGCTTGCTTGTCACGTTGCCCAGTGCATCGTAGGTGAACGTGGTCTTTCCGCTGGCCGGATGGTTCACTTCCGTGCGGCGGTCGCCCATGTCATACGTCGATGTCGTTACGTTGCCGTCAGCGTCTGTTACACGTACAAGTCGCTGGATGCCGTCGTATTCAAACGTAGTGGCGATGGCTCCGTCCGGACCGCTTTCCTGTATGCTCTTCAGCGTCTTTCCGCTGCCATTCGTATGGGTGGTCTGCACATTGTTCAGTGCGTCTTCCACGCTTGTCACCAGTGCATGGCTGCTTCTTTCTAGACTGTATGTGGTCTTTGTCTCTGCATTGTCCGGCAGAGTTACCTTGATGGCACGGTCGAGCACGTCATAGGCTGTGATAGTCGGGGTCACGTTGTCAAAGGATTTGTTGAAGGCAGCTTTGTTTCCCAGAGGCTCCGTGGTCGAATAGTAGGTCTTCGCCACGCGTCCGAATGCGTCATACACGTTCCGTCCGCTTACTATCATCACGTTCTCGGCGCTTGATGCGCTGCCATTCGCCACGTCGGTCACTGTGCCGTCCTTCTTCACCTGTACCGCACGCCCGAATCCGTCAACGAATGTCACTGTTTCTATGTCGTCTTCCGGATGCTGTATGTCGTAGTGCTTCGTCACAGCATATGCCGGGGCAGTGATGCCGTTTTCATTGAAGGTGGCTTTAGGCTGGTATTCAAATGCGATGATATAAGGTACACCTGTGGCCAGTTCGTTTGGTCCGCGCACGCCGGTAATACGGCCCAGATTATCTATGTCGGTTTCGTAATAGAAATTGTTCAGGTCGCGGCGTTCCAGGGCGATACCGTAGCGGTAGTCGAAGTTGCCCGCTTCGCTTCGGTAGCCGAACGCATCCTCTACACGTTCCACATACATGTTCATTTCCGGCTCATAGCGGTACTTGTACCACATGCGCTGTCCTTCGGCGTTCTCCGGCAGGGTCTTCTGCGTGATGTTTCCGTATGCGTCATATTTGTAGTCGGTCACGGCTGTTCCGTTACCCAGCTGCTGCGTTATCTGCGTCAGGTGGTTCGGATAGTTCGTGTTATAGGTGGCCGATACATTGTGATATACCGTTCCGTCTCCGCTGGTTACGGTCACGTTCACGGGCAGACCGAGGATGTTCTTGGCACTGTTGGAGGTGTACTGGATGGCAGTCTGGTAGTCGAAGCTGCCGTTTCCGTCCTCACCGAGTGTGCCTTTGTCACTATACTTGTACGATTTCAGCTCGCCGTGGTGGCCGGTCAGGTAGTATTCGTTCCATGCTTCCGAAGTGATCATGCCATCAGCTGTACCTTCATACTGCAGGTTGGCCGTGTAGCGCAGCGGTACGAACGCCGATGCACGGTCGCTGCACAGGTTGCTCTGTGCCGTAAAGGTGTAGTCGTCACCGTTGGCTGTCAGGTAGTAGCCGTCATATTCGTTCTTGGTTTCGGTGTACTTGTTGCCTGCTGCATCCTGTACGGAAGTATTGGTCAGGTTGCCCTGTACATAATAGTTGGCCACGTCGTATTCTTCCACGGCCTGACGGTACAGAGCATTGCCCTGTTCCGTGTCGAGGTTCTTGGTTATTACCTCACCGAATCCGAGGAACTCACGTTCATGGCGGTCACGCCGACCGTTGCGGTATTCGAATGCAGTGGTCATTGCTGGTCCGTCGTCGTGGATACCATCGTCCACTGTCAGTTCCGACATTACCCATTTACCACCAGGCAGTCCGTAGGTCGGGTCTGTATGCTCATAGTCGAGGGTAAAGGTTCCTCCCAGTGAGTTCACTACCGATTTCAGCATGTTCGTGCGTCCTATGGCCGAACGGGTAACCTTCAGTTCGCTTTCCTTGTCAGATTCCACGATATCGAGATATCCGTCACCGTCCACATCTTGCAGCGTGTAGTTCACACGGCTGATGCTGTTGCTTAGTGACACATTCGGATTGACAGAAAATTTGATAGGTATGATTTTCGGGGTGACATTTACTGTAAAGGCCACATTCCCTGATTCGGAAGTTGATGCAGATTTGTTCAGGGCTGTTGCGCCTTCCCATGAAATCGCTTCTGTAAATCCGTTTCCTATGTTGAAGGCTACCATGATGCCTTCTCCTGATACCCATACCTTGTCTGGCAGACCGTCAGAGTTTACGTCCATCAGATTATACTGCTCACCATTCTGTGTAGTGACCATATTATATCCTCCGGCAAAACTTGTAGAACCGCTTTCCAGATTTTGGAATTTATTCTTAAATGGATTTTCACCGCCAGATCCGCTTGCTCCTACATTGATAGAAGTTGCTTCACCTCCTTGGATACGGTCAATGCCCCAGTCAATAGGTTCAGAGAACGCATATCCGTAGTTCAGACGTACTTTTTTATCCGATTGAATTTTATCTGGCAAACCGTCACCGTTTACATCAACAAAGCTTTCTGTGCTATGATCTTCATTATGCGGAATACCAAGAGAGACGTTGACACTTGCTTTTGAATCGGCACTTGATTTCTGGGCTTCTGAAGCACGTTTCCATCCGGCTATGTGTCCAACCGTCATGCTGGCAGATATGACAGGATTGCTTCCAGCTCCCCAGGTGGTTGCCTCGTTGGTACTGCTTATTGTTCCGATACCGGAATATCGCTCCCCACTTATGCCACCTAAAGTATTGGTATATTGAATTGTACCGTTGGCTATTATATCAGGATAACCGTCTCCGTTCATATCTATCATCGTTGAGCGTGTGGTACTTCCACCTGATGCTTCGCTTCTGGTGATTCCTACAAGCCCAACTTGTGTGACTGTACTTGTGCTGATTACTTCCTGGGTTATGGCCGCTGCTCCGGTACCTTGCAGACAATCTCCGGTAAGTGCAGCCACATCTCCTAACTCGTCAAACGGATTGGTCAACACTACGTTTTGCTCAGTCAGGCGGGCTGTCCCCATTTCTGAAGCTGTCAGGTAAATCTCCGGTCTTTGTCCGCTCCAGCGGTCAAGTGTATTGAGATCAGTGCCTACAGGAGTGAAAGCCCATGTCAATGGATCTATTTGGGCGTTTTCATCTTCAGGCAGATTGAGCAAAGACTCATTGATGGGGTTTGCATATCTTCCTTCAGCTGTATTATATGTGAATCCTCCCCATCCGCGATATAGCGGTCCGAATCCGGTAGGATTTTCTGATGTATATAAATTGACAGCAATTATTTTCGGAGCTACTAACGACAGAGTGTCTTCAGGGTTGTCTATTGAAACAGATGCCTGCAATAGCTTGTTTGACAATTGAGTGTCATTGGAAAAGATTTCAAACCATACAGTATCACCTTCAATCTCACTGCGATTAATAATAATGGAGTCTGCTACAGATTCTTGTGTGTTAATCTGAATAGAGCGTTTCCCCAATAGTTTGTTTACGGTCTTAACAGTCAAGGTGACATTTCTGTCATAAGAAACTAATGGTTTGAAGGTCAAAATGGGCTTGATGGACAACAATGAATCTTCCTCTGCAAATGCGTAAGGTTCGGCAGTGAATACGTGATTGGTATATAGCTTCATATCAGCACTGGTATTCCATTGCTGTTCATTGTTGTCTGAATCTTTATAGATAACTATCGGTTGCCATTTGATATCTTCCCATCTGACATTGGATGATGATGAAATCTCAAAGCGGAAATTGGTGAACAAGTCCGGATTTTGGATTTGGAACTTCAGACTGTCATTAAATTCTTCGTTCCAGGCAAATGTTCGTGTGAATACTTCTTTTTCCTGATAGTTAGGGTTTGTATTTCCTTCTCCATCTGCTTTATTGTTCGAGCCAAAAGCCTTTATCACTACATCATCAGAAGTAACAGGTTTCACAAATTTTCCGGAAACGGATACAATGTTATTTCCTTCATCAATCATAGCAGATGAAGATGCATAATAAACCGCTCCTTCATCTGGTTTGTATATGTTGGACGTATATCCGTCAGGAGTTGTATGACCTACACCTGTATATGTTATAACTGGTGACCAATTGACTTTGTCAAATGAGCCGTTGCTCATTTCATTTGTACCAGACTGTACACGGAAATAGATTCTATCGTTTTTCTGAACGGTGAGATTATTTATATTTGCAGGATATGCAGTAGCATCCCCTTTGGATATTGTTTTGTTCCAACGTTCCGTTCCACCTGTCTGTATGGCCACTCTTACTCCGTCAGCTTGTTCATACTCGTTGGCATCATAGTCTCCTGATGGAAGAATCAGATTTACTGTTCCGGTAATATTGACAATACCATTATACGGTGCACGCCATACACGTACCATATCAACCATGGGGGAGGTTCGGATAAGCTCTGCTTGTTCCTCTGGATCAACGGCACCGATTGTTTTATCGATGTTATTTGGGTCATATATGATAGGACTTGGAGTATCTGCACTGCTAAGAGTGAATGTTGGGACAGCGTTTCCGTTATTGTCAAACTCCAAATGATTGAAATATACTTTCCCGTTTGACACAAGGTCTATCAGCCCATCCCCGTTAATATCAGAGAAGTATTCTTTGGTCTTGGTATTGGTTCTTGACTTGTCTGAACCGGCAGTTCCAACGATGCCACCCCAACCGATTTTTACATCTCCGCCTCCTGAGTAAGAATTACTGCTGCTGGTCGAGAAGCTTGAAATACCTATGACTCGAATCGCTGCTCCGTATTCTACCGAATTGTTATTTGAAGATTTTAATTGGGGGCGATAATAGACTGATCCACCTTGACGGAATACTTTGTCTGGTAAACCGTCACCATTGAGATCTACAAATGTGGAAAGTCCTTTTGTTTGATCATTGCTGTAGTTGAATGAACCGCCGGCTGTAGAACTTGTAGAAGGACTTTGGTCATCTGGTCCGACACCGACATAAAACGAGCCTCCAATAGAAGAACTGGTTGTTCCGCCCAATGCTGTTGGACGGTCACTGAATGTACCGAAAGCTTGTAATGGATTGATAAATCCGGCATCCAGCCCATCGTCATGGAGATTCCATGTCTCGCTGCTGCTTTGGAATGGTACATAGCCGTTGCCTGACTGTACATCATCATAATAGTCAAATTTTTGGAAAGCCACTTCCTGATTGTCGGAGTCAAACTGCTTCACACTTTCCAGCACCTCCTTGAAGAAAGCGCCATCCTTGTAGGTGAAGGCATAGCTTCTCAGTTCCTCTCCGAGGAAGTTTACAGTGATTTTCTCCAACAGGCGGTTGGACGATGTAAGGAATCCGTAACGGGCGTTATTTGATTTCAGTTGTTTTACTTTGTTCCCCTCAAATACGACAACTGTATGCGGCTCCTGTCCGGCATTGCCCGCACGTACTTCTTTCAGGTAAATGGCCTTTGCCTTCAGTCCTCCGCGTACATCCTCGTCGGTCGTCTCATATACATATTCTATATAGTCGCCGTGGGTTTCCTCCACACGTGCGAGTTTCCATTCGGATATTACATCTCGGGACACCCCGTTAATATCTGTGATTGTACCTTTCAAGACAGCACCATTGCCTCCATAGGTATATTTCACTCCTTGCCTGTCAGTTACTTCCCAGTAGTAGTCTGCCGGGGAGTTACCCTTACGGATTATTCGGCTGAAGTCACCTCCTTGACGGGTATAGAATTGTCTGTCTGCTTTGCGAATCATCTTATCCCCACGGTGAGAGACGCTCATATTTCCGTCGTCGTCCATGGTGGAGAGCATGGCTCCCGACAGCAGATAAGTTTCGGTCTCTTTTTCCGTGTCATAGCGTGGCACGCCCCATCTGATATCAAGGGTAATGGAAGGAACTGGCAGGTTCCAGCCTTCTCCTAGCCAGCCGCTGCCACCCTCACTGCTGTATTGGATACCGAGCGAAGGTACCATGCCGTTTCGGGCAGGAGGCATCTCAAAGGCATACTGCAGGTTGGCAGTTCCACGGTTGTTGGCTGCCGGAGGTGCTATCACGTTGATTTTCGAAGTAGGATCAGCCGCCTTGATGTCATTCATCATCGTAGGTGCAAATCCTTCAGTCTCCGGAGACTCCGGTGCCTGAATGACACCGTTTATCATATCCGTGAAGTGTGTCGTTTTTGATACCACACAGGCAGATTCTTTGTCTACTTCCACTCTTTCCAGAGCTACCCAGTGACGGGTGTTGGTATCAAAATAGTAGGTTCGGATATCATCTTCCGTATATCCGCTTGGTATTCTTGTCCGGTCGTATTTCAGTTTCACCGTAGCTCCCTCTCCAGCAAAATGGTCACCATGAGGCAGGAAACGGTAACCTTCGCTTTCAGCAGTGACATTTGTCATGCCGAAATCCAGAGCCGGTACATCTATATCACGTAATGAATTGACCGAAAGCCTTCTGTCACCCAATAATACATCTTTTCCTACAATCAGTTTTCCTCCGCTGATGCTGATGCTGTCTGCGGTTTCCTTGTTGAAAAGCTTGGCTACAGGTCTTGATGTATATGCTGTATATTTACGGCTGAAATCAGCTTTTCCTCCGTCGCTTACAGCAAATGTTCTGGTAGCTATGCTTCCGTCGGCTTTTGACGCTGTAATGGTTACCTTTCCGGAACTGGCGGTAATCATACCTTCAAACTCACCGTCGGTCAGATTAAGCGGTTCGCTACCGGCTTTTACAGTATGGAAGCCTTTGCCTGTAAAACCGTGGATATATGTTTTTCCCTCATAGGCTACAGGCATGAACGCAAGCGATATGCTCTCATCATTTCCATCTTCTGTTTCTATTCGCAGGTTACGTACGGAATATGCGGGCATTCCTTCCACTGCCGTAAACAGAATGCGGTTAGTGCCTTTATGTAACCATGAAGGACTGATTTCTTCGCGGACTGTAGTCCAGTCTTTGCTTACAACAGCATGATAACCGCCTGTCGCGGGCCGGTCATTGATACTCTTGCTTACACCGTTTCCAGAGCTGATACCATACAGGTCATACGCCAGCCATACCCGTTTGTTACCTGCAATATCTTCAGCCAGTTCTATCTCAAAGAGGTTATCCTCTGGATTGTCCGAAGCTTTTCCTTCCGATATTCCTATATGGCCTATACTTTGCTCCGAGGTTATTACCTGCATTGAAGTTGATGCGGGTGTCTCGGATTTTTCCAAGCCAGAAGATAGCAAACCCGCTGTTTGGTTGTCATATTTTTCAGACTCCTTGTTGTTTCGCTCAGCAACGGTTGCTGTTGGCTGATATTCTTTCCCGGACACTATATCGGGAGAGTGGTCCGAAAAATGCCGTGATGTGGCAAAGCCGGCGACAGCCAGTACCAGGGCTGCCGTGGCAATTATATGTGATCTTTTCATAATATTGCTGCTTTAGTCATTATTTTACAATAATTTTCCTTGTAAACTCTTTGCCGTCTGCTGTAAGGGCTTTGATGATATAGACACCCGGACCAGGTACTCTGAATTCTGTATTTTTCACGGATTCGCTTTCCATGTCCTTGTTTTCTATCATTCTGCCCGATGCATCGAAGACAATTAGTGTTGCTGATGATGTTATGTCACGCTCCAGCACCGCATCATAAATTCGTGTTGCATTACCTTTTTCGTTGACAATGAGGTTGTTTTGTTCGGTGTCTCCAGTGTCGTTGCCATTCTGGATTTCGAAGTTCTGTTTTTCCCTCATTTCCTCTGTTCCGTTCGGAAGTGTATCGTCACATTCACTGCCTACATGTACGGTCAGATTTACAGTATTCGACTTTGGTGTCTCTATTTGTACGTTGCCGGAGGTCGCAAATGATTCCACCGGTTTGCCGTTTACCATAAGATTGGTGATGTGTGTCTCTCCCGTTCCGTATTTGATGCAGAAACGCCATGCTCGGAGTGACCATACCGTTTCACGATGGAACACTTCACCGTTTACACGGTAAACCACTTGCATACTGCCCACCGAAACGCTCAGTACATCACCCTCTTTTATCGTTGCATACTGTGTTATGCTGGTGTAACCGTTATATATGATATGCGCTTTGTTGCCACGTACATCAAAACCGTATTGCGTAATTTCATCGGTCAGGGCTGGCTCAAGTCCCACACGATAGTTTGAATTGGTTTCAGCTACTGTCCATGTAATTTCACCGGACAGATAGGTATGGGTATCATGTGAATAGCTTGTGTATAGTGCGTTCCCGCTACCATAGATATCGTTTCCACCTCCTTGTGTGACGGAAAGTGTATAGGTTCCCGGAGCAAGGCTGTCAATCCGATGGGTGTCACCTATAAATGTTCCGCTTGCTATTGTGGTACCTTGTTCCATTCCTGCCACAGTATCTACTGTCAGGGTATAGTTATAAACAGGAGTGCCAATATTAACTCCAATTTCTATCGATCCGTCATTCTGCGGCACTCCGTTTTCACAGCTGGAAGGTGTTGGCTCGGCATCAACATCCAGACCATCATAATAAGCAAAGGTGAACATGTCACTTCCGCTGCCGTCAGCATCCCAGAATATATTATGGAATATGGTTTTCCCTCTGGATATGTCCGGTTTTGAACATCTCACTACTATCATGTTCTCTGGATCAAACGTTCCTTCTCCGCTCGGATCTATAAGCATGACAGTGCGTTTGCGGCAGTAATCAGCAAATTCTCTTCCGGACGTCAGACCATAGCTGAGCTCTGCCTGGTTCCCGGTATCACCGATACCTCCCGTTCGTATAGAAATTATTGACAGAGGTACTTCTGCTGATTGGGTCCGGATTATTCCGTTTGATGTTCCGGTAGTATCAGGTGCGGCCATAGTGCAGTTGGCGCTGCCTGAACCGTCTATACGGAGAAACAGATATCCGTTTTCACGGCGGATCGAAAGCATTCTTCCACTAACTCCGGTTGCTACAGTGCCGGAAGATACCTGCCCGTTATTGATGGCATATACAGAACCATTATTGCCGACTCTGAATCCGTAGGTACATTCATTACCACCGTCGGTAAATCCGACATCAAAAGTCGGATGTGCTGTCGGGCATCTGAACTCCATTGCTCCTCCTCCTGTTGGCATGGCTGGAGTTATGGCGTATGCTCCTGCTGTTGCTGTTGTTTGGGTTATATCGTCCAGGAATCCTTCACTTGTTACATCAAGTCCGTTTCCGGTCCATCTGGTCATTAGGCTGTCTGCGCTTGCCGGCATATTGCTTCTTACCAGCCATGTACGGCTCATAATATGCCACAACGTGTCATTCGATGCCGTATAGGTTGATGTCGGTGCATCATCGTCTCCCCAGAAAACATACCCGTTATCCGGCATTGTATTACCATATTCCCGTCCCATAACCAGCAGGTGAGCTGATGAAGGGAGATTGTAGGAATTGGACTGATAATAACTGTCATTCTCTTTTAATGACGAGTAAGTAGGCGCTTCTTCGTAGGACGTTGAAGAAAGCGGCTGCAGAAGTTCTCCATTCAAATCCTGACCAAAGGCAGCTACTCTGTTATGATACGATTTATGCTCATCTCTGTCCCATATCAGGTTGCCCTCACTGTCAAGATACGATCCGTTTAATGTTATACCATATTTTACAGCAAGATAACTCTCTACTTTTCTTCTTTCGACAGGACTGAGGTAGCGGCTGTAAACAATGTATTCAGGTGTGTAGCCGTCAAATTTCTCATTTCCGAAAGATGATACGTCAAAAGAAGTACTGAAATCGGAGTCTGTTGACGAATATGCACTGCCAAAAGATATGGCGGTTTTACTGTCTTCTCCCCATAGATTGAAGTTTGGCCTGTCGGCTTTCAGGTAAGTAGCAATACGTGGTGATTGTTCCTTAAACTCATCTTCAGACAGTGAATCAGAAGACGAATACACCAAATCCTCTCCATTTTCACTTCCGTAATCAAGTGGATCAATTCCTTGTGTGCGGACTGCTTTATCTTTGGTAAATACAGTGCCGGATCCTTTGCGGCCGTTGACAGCATACAGTACCATGTCTTTGTTGCTGCTTGTTGATAAAGGAGCAAAAACTCCAAAGATGGTCGCTTGCGACAGGTTGGAATACTTAAGATAGGCAGACTTGCCGAACATTCCATCCGATAGTTTGAATGCCGGATGGAAGTTAATGGTGTGCAATGAGGTACGTGACTGTGTGAATTCCGTAAGTTCTGAACTGCCAAGTCTACGTTGGTTAAGTTTTACAGAATCACCCGAGTGGTCCATCCAGTGATAATACCCCTGTAGATTGGATGTTACAGGTAAAGGCTTGTACCAAAGTTCAGTTCCGTTGACGCCTCCGGGCGACTGGGCGTACACAGACAAGCCTCCCATCCCCAATAGAAATAGTAAAGTCTTTTTCATGGATAAAGTGTCGTTGTGTAATTGTAAGTTGTATTGTAAAAAAAGCGATATTTCAGGTTAGATTATACCTGAACGCGTCGAGATGATGCCGCCTGCAATTGCGCGTCCGCAAAGAGGCCGTTGAACTTAAACAAACTTTTTAATAGGGGATAATATGCCGGCTATTTCGAGTGTCCGGCTGACAATATATAGCTGATTTTCCCCTAACCCCGTATAAATGTATATATAATATTTGTACGGCAAAACATTTTGACGTTAAATTTTATTGGTTTAGAATTTTTTAATATTAAGTTTATATTCTATAATTTCCAGGAAGTATTGTTATAACCCATTAAAAGGACGTGTTGCCGGTTTTAAAAAATTAAGAGCCCCCCCTGACAAGGAGAGCTCCTGAAAAAAAGTGATACTTGAATATTACATTTTTCTGTTCCGCAGATAATCATTCAGATCTTTATATTCAAAATATCTTGATGACTCGTCGCTGGTGTGTTCTGCATAAATTCCCGAGATTGTCTCTACCGTCTTTTTCCCTGCCATGTCGTTGTCAAGGTAACAATGGATTTGCTGGTAGTCATCTATGGCTCCCAGAGTTTTCTTCAGGTTATTGACTGAATTCATGACAAGGTAATCAGAGGGAAAGTCAATACAGACCTCTTTGTTGCCAGACTGTTTCAGTGTCAGATAGGAAAGAAAGTCCATGAAACCTTCGAATATGCAAACATGACGTTGTATTTCGCCATTCTGGTGTCTGATGATAGATATATCTTTGGTCTTGATGCATCCTTTGTAATATGGATTGCGGATTTCGAATCCTTCTGACTGGTTTTTGAAACCAAGGGCAAAATATTTTCTTCCTCTCAGTTCATAGTGTATCTCTTTGCAGAACATTTTTGCCACATCTGTATTTATAAGTCGCGTCCTAAGATAAGAAAGCAAAGCATGGTTCTTTAGCGGAACTACAATCATATTGCAGATTTCCGGCTCCATCGGTTGTGTTACGGGACTAGGTAAACGTACGTGTGGTATAACAGTTCCTTTTATGTGCTGCTCTATGTGGGCCAGTACTTCACTTACACTGTTTGTCTGGTACAGATGTTTTCCAAGCTCTACCAGGTCACCACCGGTTGCCGCTCCAAAATCATACCATTCATTGAGCCTGCTGTTAACCTTAAACGAAGGTGTCTTTTCTTGTCTGAACGGAGACCGGTACCAGTACTGTCCGGCCTTTACATATTGTGCATGATACCCGATTGATGCCAGGTAATCCACGATACATAATTGTTTTGCTTCTGTTATAGTCATATCATTTTCTGTTTTATAATCGGTTTAGTTTAGTTTATATTCTATACATATAGGTACTAAATTAAACTGAATTACATAAAGACCCGGCCGCTGTCATTCTTCATCAAAAAGCATGGCTTCCGCTTTGCTCATGTCATAATAGAAAAGTTTGTCTCGTTTTATAATCAGCTTCAGATTGTCTGTCAGGTACTGCAATAATTTGACCATGACATTACGCCCGCGTTTGAAGCCGATACTTTCATAAGAAACCATCAAAGCCTGCAGCATATTTTCAAACCCTTTGATGGGCTTGTCATTGAAGGCTGCTGATAGAGCTTCCCGGTGCTGCTCAATGCTGAGCTCTGTATAGCTCGATCTTTGCCTGGGTTTCGGCTTATCTAGTGAGGTGCTGCATTCTGCAAGAATTGGAAGTCCGTTGTCATCTATGGTAAAGGCAAAAGGCTGGAACTCTTTTTCACGGATGTGCAAAGCATGTACCTCGCTGACAGACGGATTTTCATTGTTCTTACTGATTACAAGAACTGTTTCCGCTTTATTGCTCATTTCGGTACCAATATGTCCGCGCACATTGTTGTCCCCTTTGTTAAGATGTAAAACACAGTGAATGTGTAGATCGTATTTTGACGACCATTCCATCATCTTATTGATTACCTCCACAGATTCGCTGGTACTGTTGATGTCCAACATGAGATCACGTATTCCATCTATAATGACTAATCCGTAGCCTCTTTTCTGTTGTAATGCATAGTCAATTATCTGTATCCTTAATGATGGAGAATATTCTCGTAAACCGATAAAATCAAGATTTTCGTTATCGGTTGTTGTCGGCAGATCGGCAAGTTTTAAAATGCGTTCAAGTACATTGTGACAATGGTATCTGCTTTGTTCGGTATCTACATACAAAATTCTGCGTTTGCCTTCCGGTAAATGAGCGCGGTAGTTCAACACTTGCTTGCCGGCCAATGAAGCGGCAACGATAGCTGATACGTTAAAGGTCTTTTTGGATTTTGCCTTACCTGTTGATGCACTGAAATTTCCAAGCGTGGCTATTGTCGAATTGTCTATCCAGATAATTTGTGGTGGGGTTTCGTACGTGTCTGTTACCTTGATTTGACAGGCTGACAGCATCTCCGACAATTGATTTATGTCAAGTTCTCCACCTGCGGCGTAATTAGTTTTTCTTTCTTCTTCCATATTGATTGTGATTCTTTAATGGTTGGGTTGCAGAAATCTCAGTAGCTAAATGTATGGCTTCATCTGCAGCTGGCTCATAGTTCTGCAACAGCCAATCATCCAGATCTTTCTTTGAAAAATAAATTTTCTTTCCCCGTGGCTTGTAATGGGGGATTACTTTGTTGGCGGTAAGTTTGTAGAGCAGACTTTCGGATACACCGATATATACACAGGCTTCCTTGAATGTAAAGACATTTTTTGTCGTATAAATACTGTCTTCAAGTGTGTTCATACGTTCCAGGATACCTTCAATGGGCCCCAGCCTTTTGATAACAGCTTCCATTTCGCTCAACTGTTTGTTCAACCGTTCCATGAGTGTTGTTCTGTTCGACATATAATAACCTTTTAAAATTTGACAAAAAGAATGTTCCTCCGTTAAGCAGCGCGCTAACGGAGGATAAAGGTACAATCTGTATTCTCTGATACAGAATTTATTGCGTGATACTAAACACGTATCACTGTTACTATCACGCTTTTACCTTTCACATTCTTTCATTTCAGTCTTTTCTTGTCATTTTCTCAGTCTTTCTATTGTTTCCCTTATATTGTAGGCGGCGGCAGTCATATTGTTTTTTGCCGCAGATAATGCGGATGAAAGACTGGAAGCAGAAATGAATCTCTTACCATCTTTTGAACGTAAAAAATGCCCTTTGCTAAGGATGGATTGCCAGTTTAACTGGATAAACCTGTTTTCCAAAAGGGCATCGAACAAAATTGCCAATAGGCGAATATTGTTTACTTGTATGCAGAATCCTTTTTCACAATAAAGAAGATTCTGCATATCCTTGACGGTAAGTACAGAAACACAAAACAGATGGTAGGTATCGGCGCAAGCCGTAATACCTGCCATCTGTTCTGCTGTGATTTTGCATCCAAAAGAAAGAGGAGGAGTACGCATTAGAGTACTCAAGCTATGTACTTCTGTTGCTTGGGGCGGTACCGATGAATCGTACATCTGCTTAAGCTCCATGCATTTCTCAAATGATAATGCATCATGAGTAAAAGAACTGCTTACAATTTCAGAATACTCTGTCAACAGGATCTTCACTATGTGAATATTCATTTCATGACAATTCCTGCAAACAACATCGTCACATTCTATGTAGCGATGACTGTTTACAAAATCATCGACATAGCGCCAGTACTGTTTGCTGCATTCCAGTACTTCATGCAAATAAACCTTTTGCGCTTCCTGTAGCAAGGCGCATAGCTCGTTAGCAACATCTTTTACTGTTACGAAATGATGCACGTGTTTGCCTTTCCCAAAAAGAGAGAGGGCAATAGCCTAAATCTTTCATAATAGAAATTTTTAATTAAGTTAAACGATATTATTATTATTATTGATTTTACCGCAGCTATACAAAGGCTGGAGTAAAACTTGAAATCTTCTTTTTTCAGCATTATAATGCTTATTATATTTTTTCAGTCAAATAATCCGTTAACCAAATTTACAGCCATCTCCTTACGCTGCTCTATCATTTTGACGTACTCAAGAGTCATCTTCATATCTGAGAGCCCAAGTAATTGGGACGTTGTATAAAGATCAGCTCCAAGTGTGAGCATCATAGCGGCGAATGTATTACGCGCAGTCTGGAACGTAAATCTTTTTTTTATTCCTGCTGCCTTGCCCCAGTCTTTGATAAGAAGGCTGATCATAACAGGTGAAGGCAAGTCGAATACATAGTCATCAGCAATTTTTTGACCACGTTCAGGCATCCATTTTACCGCCTCTGAAGATAAAGGAATGCGGATGGGGGACTTACCTTTCCGAATTTCCATCTTCAAATGATATTGTCCATCTTCATCATATATATTATTCCATTTAAGCTCACGTATATTGTTAATACGGAGCCCACAGAAACAAGAAAACAAGTAGGCACTCTTCACTTCTCTATTTCTTATTGGAGTAGCTATCAATGTGCGTATTTCGTCCATCGTCATATATTCCCGCTTGCACTCAGGTTTATGGATCTTGCAGGAAGAATTTATTTGTGTGAAAGGATTCACTTTTATATAACCGGCTCGTACTGCAGCATTTAACGCACTGTTAAAGACACGATAATAATTGTATAGTGTATAGTTTGATACGATTTTCCCGTTTGGCCTGTACTCTTCAGTCAGGTAATCAAGGAATCCTTGACAAAACTCCTTGTCAATATGCTCCAACAGAACCGGCTTTTGTACATAGTCACCAAGAATCCGCATGGCAACTTTTATTTGCTCGCTGTCCTTTTTACCTTTTTCTTTTTGATTTCTCTTATAGATATTCATCCAATCAGATAGACATATTGCTTCCTGAGCATTGCCTGTTTCTGCTTCTTGATTGGCTAATTCGATAATTCGTTTTGTTTTGATTGCATTTGCGGCTGCCAATATAGCCCGATTCTGGTTTCGGGCATTATTGTCGGTTTCTGGTATCAGATACATTTTCAAATACTCGTAAGAGCGTTGCCCGTTACGGTATATATCCAGATATAGGCTGTAGTTCCCATTTGTGAGTGCCTTCATCCGGAGCCGGACAGGTTCTTTGACCCGTGTTGATTTTTTCACTCGTGCCATAGGACATATTCTGTTGCTTATATAACAAAGTTAATAGACTTTATATAGATTAATTTATTATATGACTCATTTTGTGCGTGATTCTGA